>Ga0247609_10002478_pt1 | contig 19501 bp, 20 predicted proteins | sample 172DNAGHGlowgp2_FD_193487 | JGI IMG/M metagenome (GOLD analysis project Ga0247609, IMG submission 193487) | Sheep rumen microbial communities from Palmerston North, Manawatu-Wanganui, New Zealand - 1728 DNA GHGlow gp2 | ecosystem: Host-associated > Mammals > Digestive system > Stomach > Rumen ...
AAAAGCACTCTGCTTTAGCAGCAATTACATGCATTAAAGGACCACCTTGAATACCAGGGAATACTACTTTATTTATCTTTTTAGCAATATCTTCATTATTAGTTAATATTATTCCACCTCTAGGTCCCCTTAATGTCTTATGAGTAGTAGATGTAACTACATCTGCATAAGGAACTGGTGATGGATGTAATCCAGCAGCTACTAAGCCAGCTATATGAGCCATATCTACAAATAAATATGCACCAACTTCATCACATATTTCTCTAAACTTCTTAAAATCAATAGTTCTAGAATACGCAGATGCTCCTGCTATTATCATCTTTGGTTTTTCTTTCTTAGCAATCTTTCTAACAGCTTCATAGTCAATCATTTCAGTTTTAGGATCTAATCCATAGCTAACTATTTCATAATCTACACCACTAAAATTTAACTTATAACCATGTGTTAAATGTCCACCATTACTTAAATCCATACCAAGTACTTTATCACCATGATTAAGTAATGCCCTATAAACGGCCATATTAGCACTAGAGCCACTATGTGGTTGAACATTAGCAAACTTACAACCGAATAACTCTTTTAGATGTTCAATAGCCCTAGTTTCAAACATATCAATATATTCACAACCACCATAGTATCTTTTACCAGAATAACCTTCTGCATACTTATTAGTTAATATACTTCCTTGTAACTTTAAAACATCTTTAGATACATAATTTTCAGATGCAATTAATTCAATATTCTCTTGTTGACGTTTTTTTTCTAATCTTAATGCTTTCTCTAAATACTTATCCATTCTCTCTACCTCTACCTTCATTAGTAACATATCATTACTACTATTGTAAGATAATTATATAACATCATTTTAAACTATTCTACATAAATGCGTATATTTTACACATATATACAGTTTTTTCTAAAATCCTAAATATAATAACATAATTATATAAAAAAACACTAACATAAGTTAGTGCTTAATACTTTTTCACTTTAGGTAAGATTGTATTTTCATCTTTAATAGCATTTTCAAGCTTTGCAAAATCCATTATACAGTCTGTAAAGTCACTATTAGTAATATTAACTCCAGTAAAGTCTGCGACATTAAAATCTAGACCTCTAAATAAACTATTACTCATATCTTTATTATAAACATCTTGAGGATTAAAATAAGCATTACTATTACTAAAATTAACTCCACTTACCTTAACATTTTTAAAAGAAAAACCACTTAAATCAATAATACTTAAATAATTAATAAACATAGGACTAATTTCTTTATGATCATCAACATCTATAAAGAAGATATCTTCATCAATAACCATATATTCACTGTCTTTACCTTGCTCTTTACTTAGTTCATAATATTCACCAAGTAATTTTTTAACTTCAAGTAGTATATCTTTTTTACGTTTACTAATTTTTAATTGCTTTTCTTCTATTTCTAATTTCTTGGTTTCCTCTAAATCTTTTTCAGCTTTAGCTTTTTTTTCTTCTTTAATTTTTTCTCTTAATAACTTGTAGAAATCTTTATTCCTTAGACACTCAATTCTAAATTGATCATAATCTATTAATTTTTCTGTTAATAATTTAATACTCAATCCATATCTCCATTTAACATTTCTAATAATATGACTAATATCTATAATTTCATAAGGTGTAACATAATAATAAGTATTATTTAATCTAATTACGTTCTTATCAACATTAAATTCCGAATCTAATTTATTTGACTTATCATATTTTAATTCTTCGTATGTACATATTCCTTTTCTATATAAGAATACTCTTTCATCTTCTGAAACAAATAAAATATAATCACTTGATTCCAAAGGTATCGTTTCATAAGCAGTGTAATCATCATAAGGGCCATAATCAAAAGATACTTCAAAACATAAAGGGCTATATATAGCTTTCTCATATGAATTAGTTACATCATTGAAAAAAACTTTTTTTCTACCAGAAATACTTCTTCTTGATATTACAGGAATAACATTAATTTTCTTATCACGTAATCCACTTACTACTACATCAGTATCAACAATTCTACCATTTATATCATATCTTTTTTCATCATCTATCCCAAGTCCAAATTTAAACAGACCTTGGATATATGAATTATATTCACATTTTGCATTGGCAACTTTACCAGTATAAAGACCAGTAACAGAATCTCGTATATAAACTCCATCTTGCTGTTTTTCAGCCACATATCTAGGAGTATGTCTCAATTTTTCAACTAAATCCCAATCATATAAAGGCTTATCATAACTAACTTCTAAAACAGATTCTAAGTACTCATTATAGAATTCTCTAATTAATTGTTCTTCCATCGAGATCACCTTACTATATAAGTATACCATAAACTAATATTGAATATAACCAAATAATCTTTTATAATAAAACCAGAAAGAAGGTTACTTATGAAAAAAATATTTATATTAACAATTACAATACTTAGTTCTTTTCTATTAGCAGGATGCGATAGTAGTAATAACAAAGAATCTGAAAATAAACCTGAAGTAAAAATAGATACTAATATTAAAAAGACAAAATACAAAAAACTAATTTGTAGTAATGTAGAATATGGAGACAATATAACAGCAAATTCAAGTATAACTATTGACTTTAACGAAAGCGGTAAACCTACAAAACTATATTTAAATTTAATAACAACAATAGACAAAAATTACTTCAACAATATGACAGATAAAGAAAAAGAAAGTGAAATAAATAGAATAAAAAACATTATATCAGAAAGTTTTAACGACTATGCAAATAACTTTAAAGTAACACAAACAATTAAAGATAATGATAATATCATAAAAGGAGAATTAACTTCAGAAGACAAAAACTTATTTGAAGAATTTAAAACAATTGAAGAAACTAAACAATACATGGAATCAGGAGAAGATGGACTTTCTTGCTTCATCCAAGATGTAGAATATTAATTAATCAAAATCCACTAACATATGTTAGTGGTTTTTATTTACTTTAAAAAAGTATTATCATATTAAAATCTTATTTATCTTTTCAAAAATAATTATAGTCCATAATATGATACAATAAGATTAAGGTGATAATATGAATTTAAACTTGTTTATTAAAGCTATTACAAAATTTATTTTAGGAGTTATATTAATAGGTATCCTATTATTTATTCCAGCAGGTACTTTTAATTATTGGAATGCATGGCTATTTATGGGAATACTATTTATTCCAATGTTTATAGCAGGTATTATACTAATGATTAAAAATCCAATGTTATTAAAAAGTAGATTAGATGTTAAAGAAAAAGAACATGAACAAAAACAAGTTATTCTATACAGCGGATTAATGTTCTTATCTGGATTTATAATTGCAGGTTTAAACTATAGATATTCATGGATAACAATTCCTAATATTATTGTAATAATTGCTTCAATCTTATTTGCAATATCATATCTTCTTTATGCAGAAGTATTGAGAGAAAATACTTATCTATCGAGAACTATTAAAGTACAAGATAATCAAAAAGTTGTTGATACAGGATTCTATAGTATAGTAAGACATCCAATGTACTCTATCACTATCATATTATTTTTAACAATGCCATTAATATTAGGTTCATTTATTTCATTTATTATTTTTTTAATATATCCATTTATAATCTCTAAAAGAATAAAAAATGAAGAAGAAGTTTTAGAAAGAGATCTAAAAGGATATAAAGAATATAAAAAGAAAGTTAAATATAGACTAATCCCATTTATATGGTAATTAAAAAACACTAACATAAGTTAGTGTTTTAATATTCCGTGGCAGAGGTAGCAGGAGTTGAACCCACATCAGCGGTTTTGGAGACCGTTATTCTACCATTGAACTATACCTCTATTTTTGCACGTAACTAAATTATAACACAAAAATTATAAATAACAACATTTTTCCTTATTTATAACCATTTTATTTCTTAAGAATAAGCTATATTAGGTGATTATATGATTATAAAATACAATACTAAGGAATTGGACTTACTAGCAAGAATAATGCGTGCAGAAGCTTTAAATGAAGGAAATTTAGGTATGTTAATGGTAGGAAATGTAGTTGTTAATAGATGTTTAGCTGATTGTCTTACATTTAAAAACATAAGAACTATTACAGATGCCATATACCAAAATAATCAATTCGTAGGTACAAAAAGTTCATTATTTGCCAATAATGCTACAACTACTGAAAAAAAATTAGCTGAAAGAGTATTAAATGGAGAATACTACCATCCAGCAACTAATGCATTATGGTTCTATGCCCCAGGAACTAATAAAGATTGTAAAACTACTTGGTACAATCAGAGAAAAAGTGGTAGATACAAAAACCATTGCTTTTATGAACCAGATCCTGGAGTATGTAAAGAAATACATTAAAAAAGAATGTTATTTAACATTCTTTTTATATCTAAACATTGCTGAAGGTCTATGTCCTCCGCCAGTTTTAACTTTATCAGTTTTCTCTACTTTATCAGCAATAATTCTTCTAAAAGCTGGATCTAATAACTTCTTATTTAGAATTACCTCATATACTTGTTGTAAATCTCCTAAAGCAAAATACTCTGGCATCATATTAAATACAACATCAGTATAACTAACCTTATTCTTTAATCTTTCTATACCAGCCCATATTACTAAAGGATGATCAAACGCCAAATCATCATTCTTTTCAATAATAAATTTATATCTATCAGTAGTTAATTCTTTTAATACTTTCTTAATAGTAAATGTAATTACTTCTTCACCATTATCTAATACTACTTCTACTATATTATTCTTATCTTCATACCTTATATTAAACCAAGAAGCATTATCATTTAATTTATAATCTAATCTATTCTTATCAATTAAAGCCATATATGAAGTAGATATAACTCTCATTCTAGGATCTCTATTAACACTACCATATGTGTATAATTGTTCTAAATAGATATTTTCAAGACCAGCTTCTCTTTTTAATATACGTTTAGGGCAATCCTCTAATTCTTCATCTATTTGTAAGAATCCACCAGGTAAACACCATTTATCTTTAAAAGGATAATCATCTCTTTTAACAAGTAAAACACTCATATGTTTCTTACTAGTCTTTCTATAATTAGAAACGTCCTCATCACTTATACTTAATACTAGTATATCTGTTGTTAAAGAAAGTCTATCATAATTATCCGGATTATAATGAGCTAAAAACTCTTCTTCACTACTATACATAATACCAACTCGTTTCACGTATATTATAACATAAAAAAAGCACTTAAAGTGCTTATATTTTCTTTAGCTTTCCTTTATCTCCAATAAAAATAATACCAACTAAAGCAAGTATCCCTACTGTTATAATCATAACTGGTACAAAAGCACCTGTTTCTGGATTACCATCAGTATCTGTTTTAGGTCTAACCATATTCATATGTATAACATATGTTTCAACAGTTTCTCCTTCTTTTAATGTAATTGTAATATCATTATTTCCTTCTTCAATATTAACTCTTCCTGCACCCTCTACAGTAACATTATCATTAATAGGAGTAACTGTAATATCTGTATAATCTAAAGTTGTAGTTAATTTTACAGACCATGAATTACCATTTAATGGAGCATTTCCTATACCATCGATACTTATACTAGATGCTAAATTAACTTTAGCAGATACTACTAATGGTACAAACAACAAAGCTATAACCATTACCATAATCTTTTTCATATAACTCAACTCTCTTCTACTTTAAGAATATTACAAATATAATAATAAGTAAATATTTATTTTTTTCTGTTTACATATCATTACATAAGAAAAATAGAGATTAAACTCTATTTTGTTCTTCTTTTTCTAACACTTTATAATCTACTTTACCTACTAATGTCTTTGGCAATGATTCTCTAAACTCTATTTCTTTAGGTATCATATACTTAGCCATATTTTTACCACAGAATTCTTTTATTTCTGCTTTCTTTTGTGCATTACCTTCAACACCTTCTTTTAATACTATAAAGGCTTTAGGAACTTGGACCTTATAAGGATGAGGTATACCTATAACACCAACATTAGCTATATCAGGATGTTGAAGTAAAATATTTTCAACATGAGCAGGATATACATTATAACCAGAAACTATTAACATTCTCTTTAACCTTTGAACAAAGAATAAAACCCCATCACTATCCATATATCCTAAATCTCCAGTATGAATCCATCTCTTTCCATCTTCATGTAATTTAACAACGTTATTAGTTTCTTCCTCATTATCTAGATAACCTTGCATTACACATTCACCTGTTATACATATTTCACCTATTTCACCATATGCCTTTTCTTCCATAGTATTAACATCTAATATTTTAAAAACATTACCAGCTAAAGGAATACCAACACTACCTAATTTATCAGAACCTAATCCACCTATACAACTACCACCAGTAGATTCCGTTAATCCATAACCTTGTATAATATGTGCTTTAGATCCATGTTCTTCTAAGAACTTATTAACTTGTTCATTCTTTTCAGGTGATAAAGAATCTCCACCAGATACAACATACTTAACAAAGCTCATATCTACATTCATCATATATGGATTTGTCATTAAAGCCTGAAACAAAGTAGGAACACCACCTATTATAGTAGGTTTATACTTTCTAATTAACTTATCAAACCTTTTAGCATCAAATTGCGGTATTAGCGCAACAGTAACACCACAACAGAATAAACCTAACATACACGCAACTAAACCAAAGCAATGAAACATTGGTAATATACCTAATATAACATCTCCAACACCAAGTTCTAACATTATTGGTATTTGTTTCATTACTAAATTAACATTACCATTAGATATCATTATATGTTTAGGAGAACCAGTAGTACCTCCACTATGTAAGTATAATGCAGTATCATCTTTAGATCTATGTACTAAAACATCCCCTTTATATTTATAACCATGTTCATAGAAATCAGACCAGTCCATAAAAAACTCGTCATCTTTAGGTATATTTAAACTCATCTCTTTAGTTAACATATAACCTAATCCTAAAAATGGTGGCATAGATTCCTTAGGAGATACTACTATAACTTTATATATATTAGTATCATCTATAATACTTTTAACTTTTTCAAAAGTTATATTAATAGTTATTAATAAGACTGACTTTGTAGCATTTAAAGTATACTTAATCTCTTCTTCACTAGACAAAGGATGTAACATATTAGCAATAGCACCAATCTTATTAGTAGCATATAAAGCAATAACAGCTTCTGGTGTATTAGGCATACATATTGTTACTGCATCACCTTTTCTAACACCTTGACTTTTTAATGCTCTAGCACATATATCTATTCTTTCTAATAATTCTTTAAAAGTAAATTTTACCCCAAAATAATTAATAGCATTTGCATCTAAGAATAATTGTGCTCTTCCTTCAAAATATTCGTATATTGATATATCCGGTACAACTGGATGTCTATCTTCTTTCTTATAAAATTTTTCCCAAGGATAATCAACTTCTTCTTCCTTTTTAAATAATTTATCTATAAAACTCATATTATTCCTCCTATTATTACACACTTGTTGAATAACTATCACATGTATTATATAATTTTATTAACAAAAACATCAATCATCAATTAATTAGACGATTGATAATTATTAAACAAACACTAACAGATTTGTTTAAAAAGGAGTTAATTATGGATAGAAGAATTAAATATACAAAAAATACTATTAAAGAAACTTTTCTTAACTTATTAGAAGAAAAAGATATTAATAAAATAACGGTAAGTGAAATATGCAAAATAGCTGATATCAATAGAGCTACATTCTATAGATATTACTTAGATGTTTATGATCTATTAGATAAAATAGAAGAAGAATTTCTAGAAGAATTAAAACATGTACCATTTTTAACTAATGATGAATACTCATTATCATCTCTAGCTAAAGAATTACTAGAAATATTTTTAGAAAACAAAAAGTTAGTAACCATACTATTTAAAAAGAATACCGACATATATATTCTAAATGACATACTAGAAGGTATCCATAATAAATATAAAAACAAATGGTTAAATGACTTCCCTAATATAGATGAAAATGAAATAGCTGATGCAAACATATTTGCCTTTAATGGAGCTCTAGGTATAGTTAATTACTGGATCCAACAAGGATTTACAGAATCAGTAGACGAGATATCTAAGAAAATAGAAGAATTCAGTTACTATGGTGTAAAGAATTACATATATAAAAATAAGGAACAATAGTTCCTTATTAATTTTGTAACATTTTATTATTTAATACTTTAATAAAATGAAAATCATTCATTCTTAAACATTTAATGTTCTTTTTGCCTACTTTAGTTTCTAACTTAACTACATCATCAATAATATAATTAACACCATCTACTTGAACAAAGAAATTTCTATTATCTTTACTAGGCAATAATGATACAGTTTTTAAACTAGGTACTATAACACTATTAGGTAATGTATTATATACTTTATTATTTAATGGCGCTATTGGTGTAATAGATAATGTATCCAAAGTATTATAAACAATACTACCTCCAAAACTCATATTATAAGCTGTAGTACCAGTACTAGTACTAAGCAAAATACCATCACCATTAAAGTTTTCCAAAAACTCATCATCTACATATATAGGAGTTTTCAATATCTTAAAATTACTATTTCTTATAACAATTTCATTAAGATTTTTAAAATTATATATTTTATCATCAGTAATAATCTTAGTTTCTTGAATACTAATATCTTCAACTTTATAATTATCTGTATTTAATCTCTTAACAAAATCTACAGTATTATTAATATCTATTTCTTGTAAGAAACCTAATGTACCACTATTAACACCAATATAATATATATTATCATCAAAATTAGTTTCTCTAACCATTCTAAGAAACGAACCATCTCCACCTACAGATATAGCCAAATCATAATCTTCATCTACAACATTAAAGTTGTATTTTTTTAATTCCATTTCCAAGTCTTTAGCAACTATCATAGATTTCTCATTATCATTAACAAATAATTTAACGTTGTTTATTTTTCTTCCCATAGTATTTCACCTAATTTCTTTATAATTTCATTAATAACTAAGTCTTTATTTTGTTTACGGGTCTTTTTATCAACATTAATATCAATGTCATAATATTTATTATTGAAATAGATACTAACAAAAACTTCATTATCTTTACCAAAGTTATTATATTCATCTGCTCTGTTTAATTTACCTGTTATACCAACACCAATATCTGCATTAGCAAACTTAGATATATTAAGAGCCATTTCATGAGCAGTTTCAATACTATATACAGAATACTTATCTATTACTTTAGGATCTACTCCCATCTTTATTTTATATTCATTAGAATAAGTAACTGCACTATACTTTAATACTTCACTAGCTCCTTCAATATTAGTAATTGCATTACTAACTCCTCCTCCACTACATGATTCCATTGTAGCAATTGTTAAATGTCTTTTAGTTAATTCTTTTATTATTTTTCTAAATGTCATACTAATCACCATTTCTATATAAATTATGTTCTTTAATATACTTAATAACATCTTGATCTAAGAAATCAGATACATCTTCATTATTAGCAATCATCTTTCTTATCTCAGTAGAAGATATATCATTCATTTCCATAGGTACTATAGTTATATTATCTTTATATTCATATAATCTATTTAAAATCTCATCAATATTATCAGTACTTCTATTAATTACTAGTAATTTAAAATTCTTAAGGATATCTAATCCTCTCATCCATTTATCTATATAAGAAAGATTATCTGCTCCACATATAAAATATATTTCATCATTACTATATACTTCTTTATAATGTTCTAAAGTATTAATAGAATAAACAACATAATCTTTAAACTCATAATCACTTACTTCAATTTTATCATTCTTATCTGATACAAGTTTAATCATATTAAAACGATCAACATCTTTTATAAGATTATCTTTATACTTATATTTACTGCCGGTTGGTACAATAATAATTTTATCAACATAGTGTTGTTTTAATAAATAATTACATATATCACTATGCATTTTATGTATTGGATTAAAACTTCCACCAAATATTCCTATCTTCATAGATATCACCACTTTTGTTATTAACATTATATTAAAAACAGACTGATTTGTCAATACATTCTTGCCATATTCCTACTTAAAATAATATAATAAAAAAGAGATGATTTAAATGAAAAAAAGATTAAATTATATAGATATAGCTAAATGTATAGCAATAACATGTATAGTACTAAGTCATACAGTAGGTTATTCTACTCATTTAGTACCATTAAGAAACTTCTTATATAGTTTCCATGTTGCTCTATTCTTTATGATATCTGGATATTTATTTAAAACAGATAAAGAATATTTAGACTTTGTTAAAAATAAATTTATACGAATAATGATTCCTTATTTTATATGGGGTTTATTATTCTTGATACCATATATGATCTTTAGTACTGGTATTAAAAGTTCACTTAATATAAATGCAATATCGGATATTAAAGAATTAATATTAAACACTTTATATGGTAATGGAAATAATTTCCATCTAAAACAAAATAGTGCCTTATGGTTTTTACCAGCATTATTTACTATGGAAGTAATATATTATTTTATAATTAGATTTTCAAATAAGCACTCTAAGTATGATTTAATAACATTTATAACTATTTTATTAATAAATATTATAACTAGTACTAAATTAAAGTTTATACTACCATGGGGCTTAAATACTACTTTAAACATAAGTATATTTTTCTATATAGGATATCTCTTAAATAAATATAAAATACTTGATAAAATCAAACCTATATTCATACCATTACTTATATTAATAGGAGTTATTGGATTTATTTTTAATACTCAAAAAATTACATATATGAATTACGGATATGGAATTATATACTATGCTTTATTATCTGGTATATTCTTATCCATATCTATTCTAATAATATCTAAATTAATAAATAAGAATAATATATTAGAATACATAGGTAAAAATACTATGAGTATTCTTATATTTCATAAAATAGTCTTATTAATATTTCAATCTAAATTAGGTTTCATATCTAAAAAACTTATTAATAGTAATATACTAATTGAACTACTTATATCAATAGTATGTGTAATAATAAGTATTATATTATCTTTAATAATAGCCGCTATAATAAGAAAATTTATACCACAATTAATAGGCGAAAAAAAAGAAGCATAAGCTTCTTTTTTATTATCCTAAATATAAATTTGTAGTAGCATCAGCTTCTGCAGCTTTAGCAGTTTCTTCAGTAGAAGCTTTACCAGCAGAAATAACATTAGCAAAATCTTTTACTAAAGAAATATATGTATCAAATTTATCTTGTTTTAAACGAGCAAATCCATCTTCAAAAGAATCTGCAGCAGCACCAACGAAGTCTCTATTTTGAATTAATTCTCTAACTGCATTAGCAAAATCTTCTAAATATCCTTCGATAGCTTCTCTACTTGTATTGATTCTACTTACAGCATCATCAACACTACTAAATTTAATATCTGTATTCATTTCAAAATTAGCCATTGTTACCACTCACTCCTGAAATAATATTTTCTTCATTTTCAATAACTCTATTTGAAGTTCTATAGCAATAATTTGCATAACCTTTAATAGCGTCTCTCATTGCTTCTAGATTAGGTCTTTGACCTTCAATTTGTTTAGCAATTGCTTCAGCAGCAGGTGAATTCCATTCACTACCAATTAAAGCATCAATTACACTATAAATTTTTAAATATTCTCCTTCAAAATTTTGAGCTACAGTTTCAATTTTCTTTCCAGCTGCTTCTAATCCGCTAGAATGTCCGCCGAAAACGTCACTAGATTGTCCCATATAATCACCCTCCTATGATTCAATATAATTATAACATGGTTTTTTTATTAAATATATATTATTTGTCAATACTTAACACTCTATTTTGCTATGTATTAACTTACTTTAATAGTTTTTATACCTCCAACAGTACCTTTAAATGTTGAAATATCTTCTGTAGAAGATTGTAACTTTGAATATGTAGCACTATCTGTACTATCTAATTTATCCAATAAATTATATTTCTTTTCTTTTAATTTAGCTTGTCTTTCAGTTTCAGTATATAAGCCATATAAAGCTTCTCTACTAATTCTTTCTTTTTCAGCATTATAATTGTTATATCTACTTAAATAAGAACTTGCTGTTGCTTTTAGATTATCCCACTGATGTTTAACAGATTCTAACTCAGATGTATCTAATTTAGGTTCTCCATCCATGTAATTACTCATAGTACTATTAGCACTTTTAATAGCAGATATTAAATTCTCTGCAACTTTAATACGAGCATTTAAAGCATCAACATATACTTGCATATGAGATCTAACTGTATCAAAAGATTCACCTTTTAAATGTTCAGTTGATCCAGAAATAAATCCTTCTACTGAAGCCAATAATTTTCTAGTATCATCCATATCATTACTTAATGCTGCAATAGCTTTAGAACCATTAGCAGCTGATAAATCAGACTGTAGCAGTAGACTCATTCTTGCTCACCTCCTCGTTTGTATTTGAAGTTTTAGAATCTGTTGATGTAGTACTCTCTGTTGTTGTAGTACTTGATGCTTTAGTTGAACTAGTTTCAGGTTTAGTTCCTTTATACTTGTCATACCAAGAATTTGCAAATCCGCCACGTTTACTTCTAACTACATCTTGAGTAGAAGCACTTCTTTCAACAACATTATGAAATGCAACTGCTGCATCAACTGGAGAATTTGTACTATAAAATCCATTCTTAGCAAGGCTTTTACCATAACTACTCTCAGGATTTAAAGATTCATACCATAGATATTCCAATTGTCCTTGTAATGAATTTTCTTTTAAATTATGAGAAGCACAGAACTCTTTTAATTTAGTCCACCTACCAGCATGCCATTGAATAAGTCCATAACTTGTTCCGTTATCACCAACAGCAGTCAATCTAAAGTTACACTCAGCTTGAATATTACCAAGTACACCAGCTGCAGCAGCATCAGATAATCCTTTAGCTTTTAAGAAATTCCATACAGCTTTAGCATTACCTTCTCCACTACCATCAGATGCAAATAATGCTTTATATTCATCTTCAGTTAAATCAACTGGTTTTAAATCAACATTAACATCTGGAGATTGTGTTGTATCAACAGGTGTTGATACATAAGTAGGAGTAGTTGGTGTTGAATACGTTGGAGTATATGTTGGCGTATATGTTGACACAGGTGTTGAATCATAATACTTAACAGAATCATTTAACTTACTAGCTTCCTCAGATGATGATTTATCTAATTCAGCAATTCCATCACCAATCTTAACAATTGCAACAGTATCTTTCTCTAAAAAATGTAATAAATTAGCACACTCTGTAAAGAAAGATTGAATTATTTCTCCTTCTCCATTTGGAATTTGAGTAGTACTTGAATAAGAATCTGTAAATGAGGTATTACTCAAGAAGTCAGAATTCTTAATCAAAGCTCTCATTTCATTTATCGTTTGTTTTATATAAGGATTATTTGATTCCAAATCTCCTAGTTTACTTAATTTCTTATAATATCTAAATGGTGAATCTATAAACTCAGCATTATTAAATTTTTCATATACCTCATCTACAGACATTGTTACCCAAGTTTTTTTATTTGGATCCCATCTTCTAAATGTATAATAACTTACATCATTTAATGCTTCGGCATCTCCTGATAATAAATTAATAATTCCATTACTTAAAATATCTCTATTAATTGTAACATGAGCTCCATGGCTACCACTACATCCTACAACTACTACATCTACTCCACCACCGGCTAATGTACTAGCAAAACTAGGTATAGTACCTCCAGGTTCAAGTATCATTACTCTAGATTCATCTTTAACCAAAGCCTGAATATCACTATTGCTTATTGAAAAACCTACAACATCATTAAGTATAGCTGCATGACCTCCAGGTTCTTCAGATTGTGACGCTAAAGAAACTAAAGTAGAATAAACTGCTGGACCACCAGCACTGAATCCCATACAGTCAACATTTGTTATTTCAACACCATTGGCTTCTCCAATTTTTTCGATTTCTTGCATAAAATATTTACCATTCATATATCTAGAATCTCTAGAAATATCTGTGATAAATATTATTTGATTAGCATTACCACCAGCAATATATTTATCTAACTGTGAAGCATCATTAGGCCATGCTCCACCAGCTCCTGGATAATAAATAAAAGCAGAAGTATTCTGGTCTACATCATCAGGGATATATACTGAATAACCATTCATTCTTAAAAACGTACCATTTTTATATTTAGTAGCTTTTTGAACAGTACTTTCAGCAACTCCTAACATATTAGCAGCTTCTTTTGCTGTCATAGATATCCCTCCTATTCTACTTAATTATAACACAAGAACAAAAAAGTTTTATAACAAACGTTATAAAACTTTACTATCTTTTATATTTCATTGTATATGTTAAAAAAGCTACTTTACTACCAGAATCATTTAAACCAATTTTATTAACATCAGCATTCATAACTAAATCATATATTTCATCATAAGTCATTTCAACATATTTAATAGATTCCGTATCATCTAATCTTTGATCTGTTGTCTTTTTACATCCAGTTGCTAAATATATTCTTATAATTGCATTACTACATCCTTGATCTTGAAAATGGTTCTCTATCTCAATTATATCTTTACAACTATAACCAGTTTCTTCAAGTAATTCTCTTTTAGCTGCTACTATGGGTTCTTCACCAGGATCTACCATACCAGCAGGAAATTCTATTGCAACTCCATTTTTAATATTAGGTCTAGATTCAATAATCATTACATATCTATCATCATCTGTAACAGGAATTATTATAACAGCATCCCCATTTCCGCCAGCTTTTGTAATTCTATCCATCTTCTTAACTAAACCATTATTCAAAGTCACACGATAGGTATCTTTTCCAACATATCCTTCTTTAAAAGAGGATAACAATTCCATAGACTTAACACTATAGTCTTTAGAACATTCTTCTAACATTTTTTCATAACTATTACTCATATTCTTCACCAATAGTATTATAACATTAATTACTTTTTATATGTAGCAACACTAAATTTATGAGCATTAGCATTATGTTTTCTTAATATTTTCTCTTTGATTTCTTCATCTACTGGTTCATCATTAATAACTTTAGCAATATCTTTATATGTAACACCTAATTTATCTTCATCAGATTTACCACTTAAACCATCACTTGGAGTTTTATATAATACTTGCTCTGGTACTTCAACAGCTTCTCCAACTTTAATAACTTCATCAACAGTTAAATCTGCTAAAACATTAATATCACTTACTCCATCTCCACCTTTAGTAAAGTACCCAACAAATATTTCACATTTATTACCAGTACCAGCTACTATATATGGTTTTCCTTCTTTTTTACTATACATTTGAGCTAGATAATATAATGTAGACATACGTAATCTTGGCTTTAAATTTATTTCACTATCTTCACTAACAACAAAGTCATCTAATAACTTAGCTTGATTTTCAAATTCATCATAAACACTTGTTAAATCCATGTTAATTAATTTGAAACCATACTTATCAGCAACTAACTTAGCATCTGTTGCATCAGTAGATTGACTATGACATGGCATTGTTACTCCAACAACATTTTCACTACCTAGTGCTTTGGCAAATAAACCAGCTACAACACCAGAATCTTTACCACCACTTATACCTATAACAACTCCACCTAATTTATTATCTTTAAAATAGTTTCTAATAAATTCAATTATTCTTTCAGAATGTTCTTTTGCATTAAATTCCATAACTATTTACCTCTTCCTTTTGAATCATCAACTTTTTGACTCTTAGCTTCTAATATTAATTTTTTCTTTAAATCTAATAACTTTCTAGTTAAATCAACATAATATCCATGTGGATTTTCCATTCTTTTAACTTCAGGATATAATGTAGCCATTTGTTCTTTACAATATTGTTGTTTTTCTTTCCAATGAGGATCTATATATACAATAGTTCCGTCTTTAACAACAGGTACTTGTAATTCTCTTACTACATAATTCTTAATAGTTAATTGATTAGCTTCATTATTAGGATCAATTAAAGTATATTTGTCTTTAGGAATATTTTCATCATGTAATGCAATAACATCTCCTAAAGCATATCCTGTTTCTTGATCATAGAATCTGTATACTCTTTTAAAACCAGGTGTAATTGCTTTAGCTGCTTCATTACTTACTTTAATTCTTGATAAGAACTTACCATCTCTTTGAACAGCAACATTTTTATATACACAACCTACTCTTGCAAAGTCAGGTAATACTATATTATCTCCTAATCCAATACTATCAATTACAGCACCTTGTGCTTTTAAAGATTGAATTGTATTTTCTTTTAAACCATTAGATATAGTTATTTTTACATCAGGTAATCCAGCTTCTACAAACATCTTTTTAGCTTCTTTAGATAAATAAGCTAAATCTCCACTATCAATTCTTATACCTTTTAACTTATATCCGTTAGGTATTAAATATTCTTTAGCAACTCTAATAGCATTAGGAACACCACTACGAATTACATCATATGTATCAACAAGTAATACACAATTGTTAGGATATGCTTTAGCATAATTTAAGAATGCCTCATACTCAGAATCAGCTTCTTGAACTAAACTATGTGCCATAGTACCTAATACTGGAAATCCATATTCTTTACCTGCAGCAACATTACTTGTTCCAACACATCCAGCTATCATAGCACATTTACTAGCCTCAATAGCAGCTTCTGGGCCTAATGCACGGCGAGCACCAAATTCCATAATACCAATATCACCAGCAGCTTCTACTACTCTCTTAGCTGCAGTAGTATACATAATATTAGCATTTAAATAACTTAATAAAATTGTTTCAATTATTTGAGCTTCTATAATAGGAGCTTTTACAGTAACAACTGGTTCATTAGCAAATACTGGAGTTCCATCTGGAATAGCATAAATATCTCCAGTAAATTTAAATCCTTTTAAATACTCTAAGAACTCTTCTGAAAATTGTTTAGTACTTCTTAAATAATCTATATCTCCTTCAGTAAAATGAGCTTTTTTAATAAAATCTATAATTCTATCAACTCCACCCATTACTCCATATCCACCACCAAGCGGATTATTTCTAAAGAATGCATCAAATACAGCAATCTCATCTTTCTTACCAGATTTTAAATAAGTTTCTCCCATTGTTAACTCATAAAAATCTGTCATCATTGTAAGATTTCTTTCATTTTCTAATACCATACTCATAATATAATCATATTCCTCCTTATTATCACTATAATTAGAAGCTATATAACGTATTAAAGAATTAAAAGTATCAAATGTATAAACATCATATTTCATTGCTCTATCAATAACATAATGTTCATATTTACCATCTTTAATATTTATTACAATATCTCCCATACCATAAACTACGTCTTTATTATAGTGAAATGATGAGTCATATTTAAATTTTAAAAAACTTAGTAACTTTATTTCATAAGGTTTCATTAGTTCACCTTCTTATCTAAAGATTTAACTAATTTAATCCCTGTATTTTCCATTACTACATATGCTCTCTCATTATTTACTATTCTATCATGAACCTCTGGAATATGAAATGTTTCAACAGCATTTTTAGGTACAATAATTTCTACATCCATATTCATTTGATCAAAGAAATTACGTAATGCGATAGCAAAGTTTTGAATACAAATATCTGTACAACAACCTACAATAATCACTCTTTTTAAACTAACCATATCCATTAACATATCCATCATACCTGGAGCAAATAAAGCACAAGTTGAATTCTTATAAAACAATCTATTAGCATATTCTTCATATATAGCTAATTCTTTAATAGTTTTAGATTCATCATCTCCCATACAATGTCTAGCATACCTATGTAATTCAACACTATTTTCATCATGTTTATCATTAACTACATAAAATCCTTCACCTTTTTCAAGTACTCTTCTAATAATTGGAATAATATTAGGTACAATACTTTTAATAGTTGGATCAGCTAAATTTCCTTTCTCACAGAAGCCTACATTCATATCAATTAAGAACAATGCTTCCTCAATATTTTTTTCTTCTTTTCTTACTCTTTCCATAAGTCTCACCTTTCTTTTTAACAAAATGTTAATATCAAATATTAAAAAAATATATTTCTAATTTGATATCATTATGTCTCTTGTTACTAACATTATATTAATAACAGGATTATTTGTCAATACTCTTTTTAACATTTTTTTAAAAACAATTAAAAATACCTTTATTAAGGTATTATTAATATTTGACCAATTTGCAAACTACTTGTCTTTAATTCGTTGGTGTTAACTAAATCTGTAACTGTAGTTCCAAACATTCTTGCAATGCTATATAATGAATCTCCTTTTTTTACAATATATGTTTTAACATCACTAGTCACATTAGGTACTAAAAGTTTTTGACCAATTTGTAATACATCTGTTTTTAAATTGTTAATATCTTTTAAGTTATTAACACTAGTTCCATACTTTTGAGCAATACTATATAAATTATCTCCTGATTTAATTACGTATATATCATTTTCTGGAACACTAGTTCCACTTACTAATAATTTCTGTCCTATACTTAATGAATTACTAGTTAAACCATTCAATTTCTTTAATTCATTTACTGAAATATTATATTTATTAGCTATACCATATAATGTATCTCCAGGCACAACAGTATAGTAAACTCCAACATCATTACTAGAACTAGTATCTTTAATTAATAGTTTCTCCCCAATTTGTAACATATTACTACTAAGATTATTAATTTCTTTTAACTTCTCAACAGATATACCATACATTTTAGCAATACCCCATAAACTATCTCCAGGTTGAACAATATAATAATTTGGATTTGTCATCTCTCCTGTATAGCTATAAGGTACACCTATATATCTACATATTGCTTTTACAACAGCTTCAGCATAATCTCTCCAGTATTTCTTTAGTAAATCAGCATCCGCTGCATTATCTAAAAATCCATATTCAACTATAATAGCTTCTATATTGCCTGTATTACGATGTATGAAATAATAATCTTTACTAGTATCAGTAGGATATCTTCTCTGATAATACTTTCTAACTGTACGACCATTGTTTTCTAATTCATCTGCTACTAACTTACTTAACTTATCATTATTCCTTAATGCATAAATAATTTCTGCTCCTTCTCCTCCACCTGCATTAATATGATTACTAACTAAAACAATATCACTACCATCTCCATAAAAGCTTTTAATTCTTTTAATACGATCATCAGGTTCTAAAGTTTCATCACCAGTTCTAACCATTACATTATCTACACCTAATTCATCTAATCTTTCGTGTATATATTCA
>Ga0247609_10002479_pt1 | contig 19499 bp, 21 predicted proteins | sample 172DNAGHGlowgp2_FD_193487 | JGI IMG/M metagenome (GOLD analysis project Ga0247609, IMG submission 193487) | Sheep rumen microbial communities from Palmerston North, Manawatu-Wanganui, New Zealand - 1728 DNA GHGlow gp2 | ecosystem: Host-associated > Mammals > Digestive system > Stomach > Rumen ...
TACCATCAAATATAAAATCTCAAGTCGGGGTACCTCCGTTAGCGTTTCTTTTTATCATTAATCGTCACCGAAAAAACTATTCCTCTATCGAAAGGTATTATGTAATATTCTTTGTTGTTAAAGTTAATTTTCTTGTTGTAGTTGTAAGGAATGTTGTAATGGTTTCCCGCTAAAATTCCCAAAGCTTGAGTGACTTTCTTTTCGTCATCACCCACTGCCGCGATTGTCGCTTCAATTATGGCAAAGACAGCGTCAACAGGAGCTGATTCATAGAGAGAAAAACTTATATGCATTGGTTGATTATTAAAATTACGTCCCTGCGACTCGTCATACACACTAAAATAGATACTCTCTTTAAACAAAGTTTGATACTTACAACCTTGCCCAATTTTAATATCGTTCAATGTGCAATTCTCAACTAGCTTACTCTGTCCGTGATATTTATTTTCTACGACTTCTCCGGCAGTTCTTTTAATTTCTTTATTATATCGTTCTATGAATTGTTCAGCAGTCTTTGGGGTAGAATAGCTATAACTTGCCATAAGTACCATTAAGCCTGCAATCGCAATCAAAGCCACTGCTATAATTTTTTTATTGCGCGAGAAAGTGCTTGCTGGTGTTTCTTGACGACGCTCGGTGATGTTGGAATTATTTGCAGAACGTTTTGTTCTCTCGTAAATTTCCTGTATCGTTTGTTCGTTAGTTGTAACGCCAAAAGTTTGTTGCAACCAAAAGGCTATTATTGGAATTCCTTCTCGTATTTTTTCGTAGAAATTTCTATAGCTTTGGGCGGATTTTAATCCGAGGACAGAAAAAGTCCCGTCGCCATTTAAAATTATTTCGTAGTCAATCTCTTCGTTAGTCAGGATAACTTTATCGTTTTCACGCTTGAAAGTAATATTGCTTGAGCTAAATTTTGGAGGAGCGGATTGAAGTTTATCATACACCTTGTCAGTAGTTACAGAATCACTCAGCTTGAATTTCATACTGAGAATTTCTCCTATAGCTTCATGCACATCTTTGCGTTTTCTGATTCTGGAAATTATAATAAGCACAACGAAAATAACAGTAGCCACTTTAACAAGGGCAAACCTAAGTCCTAATAATTCATTATAATAAGATTCAAAAAGAATAGGGAAAAGAAAAAGAAATCCTACAGTTGAACTGTAAAATTTCAACCAATCCTTTAAACTCATCGGCAGTTTGTTTTCAAAAGGTTCTGAAGATTTGAGAACAATAATTTCGCTGTCAGTCATAAGAATTTTTCCTCTCATTATTTTTGTCCTAATGCCAATATGAAGGACACAACGGCAAAAATTTTCGCGTTAAGAAGCCCATTTAAAAGAGAAATTATATCGCCTACAAGGTCTGGTTCGAGATTTTCTCCTGCCAATACAGTTATCACGTCGTTAATACTTCCAACTATATCCACAATGACAAGCAAAATCCAGAACGCCGCGATTATCATTGTCGTTATTTTTGCTCCTGCTGTACCTGAAAATTTCTCTACGACAGCGCAAGCTCCGCCAAGAGAGAAAAGCGAAGTAATAATTGGAATACCATAAGACCAATCCGCCGGGTGTTCAAATGACCAGTTGCAAAATCCAAAAATTAATGCTACAAAAATAATGTAGCATACAAGAGCAATAGGAACTCCTATGGTTGCACGCAAAAATTTTCCCTTCTTTCTATTCTTTTACAGCCTCCATTGAAAGCGAAACTGCACCGACTGTAGAATCTCTGTCGAGCCGATACTTTATTCCATTTGTTGTATACTCTTGCCAGCCATCCTTGTTAGCATAGAAACCGAGATTTTGTAAGATACCGTCGCCATTTGTAGTCCAACTGTCGTCGATAGCGTCTATAGCGGACAGACAAATTTCCGTCATTTTTCTCATGCCCTCGGCTGTGGGACGTCCGTCCGGTTCACGAGAAAAATTGTAACGAATGTTTAGACGATTCATCTTGCCGCTTGTCGAATCGCGAGAAAAATCAAACGTGTACTTATTGAAATTGCCGAACTGATTATTCTCATCTACTGAAGCAACTACACCACTTCTGAAGGTTATAATATTTAAGTCTGTAGACACTTCTTTGTTGTATTCGCTGAGAAATTCCTGCGGTGTGACCTCAAAAGTTACTGTATTACTCGGCTTACAAGAATGAAATATTCCAACGATAACGATTAATATGATTACGAACCACATAGGCATGAGACATTTCCCCTCAACAATAAAATTATGTTAATAGCTCAGTCGACGATTGACATTGCAAAATTAATCAGTAATCGCTCATCATTTAAAGGTTGTTTAAAACTCTCATCAAATTTTCTGTCATCAATAACTTGGAATAAGTAGTTCATGCCGTCCTTCTTTAATATCATTACCCCGTTTTCATCTAGTTCTGCAGATTCGGGCATACGAAAAATATTTTCGTTGTCGAGCAAGTTCATTTCACGTTCAATTTCAAGTCCCTTGCTGGGTGTGACGACCTCAATAGCGGCAGTTATCATCGTTGTGACTATATTCTTCTCTTGGGTCGTAAGATTTTCTTTAGCCGGAATACTAACATTAACACTTATTGCAGTTTTACTTATATCTCCAGATACATGGTGAGACTTGGCACCGCGATAAACTGCATGCTTTACTATGTCCGTATCTTTGGACACGTCAGGATTTTCTTCTAAGGTTAACAGATCTATCGGCTTAATACCTGCTACTTGGCTTATCTCAACGACTTTGACGTTATATTTTTCTAAAAAGGTTTTCGTCGTTAATCCCTTTATTCCACTGGAATCTTGACCTTGACAGCCGACTGACAGAAACAGAATTATCGCAATGCTGAGAATTGAAATTGTTCTTTTCATGACATTATCGCCTTCTATGTTTGATAATTGCATTTAAAAAAATAGCTTAACCAAATATAAATTTGACCAGTTCAATGACGATTAGATTGTTATCGCTTGTAAGCACTAAGATTTACTGCATCTATACGAATACCTGTAACTAAATTCGATGAGGAGTTTACAAAAAACTCTATTCCAAGACTGCCATTTGCATTACTTATCGGATAAGCATATAAAACTTCGTCATCGAAAGCCTCCATTTTATATGGAGTGTGTCCGTAGGCGTTTATTACATCATTTAGCGAAGAATTAATATGTATCCCGCGTGGAGTTTGTAAACGAGAATTTCCTAGTATCAACATTTGCCATCCACTTTTGCGGTCAGTATGAGTAAATTCCGTGACATGAATACACGAAAAGTCGTATGTAATTACATTAGACACTTTTTTTACCTTAGGTGCCTCATTGAGTTTACGCGATATTGAGCCGACCGAATCATCATAACTGATGTTGCCCAGCATTAAATCTTGATAGGTTACTGGTCTCGGTTTATTCTGGGCATAGCTTGTTCCGTGAGTAACAAAAATTAGGCTCATCGCCAAAAACATAATTCCTAAAAATTTTTTCATATCTGGTTCCTCCCGTAAAAAAAATTTCTTCAAGAATATAATCTTCCAATTTTTCATTATACCAATCTGAAATTTCAAAATGGTGTCCTCGCAGGACACTTACTAAAAATCTTTACGACTTAATGGGATAAGTGACGGTCTGTTGCAGACACTCCAAATATTTTGAACACGGCTCTTGAGCCAAAAGTACACAAGTCGGCACATTCAACGCTTCAGCGATATTTATCATTGCCGTACAAGTAATTCCTTTGTGTAAACGAAACCCTTCAATTTGGCTGACATAAGCCGCGCTTACTTGCGATTTTTCTGCTAATTGAGCTTGAGACATTCTTTCCAATACTCTGAAGCGATATACATTTTCGCCTATCTTCTGATACATTTTTTCTGTGCTTTCTTTCATTTTATTCACCCTGTGTATTTTCACATGAAACAAAAATTTTTGGAAGGCACCCACAGTTTTTATTCTTTACCGTAGGTTAATGACATAGGAAATGCCCTTCCACCAGAAACGGAAGGGCAATCTCCTTTTGTGCAAATGTTTATGCTACGTTCTGCTGAGTGTGTTGGCAGTCGTAACAAAGAAATTTTCCGAACTTAGCTTGCGAGTAATCAGCGACTTTTTGAGAAATAGGAGAACCGCAATCGTGGCAGACTAACTTTGTAGCTGTTCTTGTTCTCGACGTGGAATTTCTATTCTGTGAAGGTGGGGACGAGACAACAGGCGACTTAGTGGTCATTGCCTCATCTGTTTTGACATCAGCTTCGGGATCGTCGCCAGTAGCAATCGCCAAACTTGCCATGTACGCATATTTTAATCCCATAGTCTGCGCTTTTGCCAATGATTTATCGCCAGCGTCTTGTCCAGAGCCAAGTCCTTTTATGGCAAAAGATTCGCCCGATTCACTATCAATCAGCATGACTGTAACTTCAACTGTCGCAAGCCGTTCAGTATTGCCTTTAGCTGTTGTAACTTCCTGCACGCTCAAGAGAGAAGGGGTAACGACGGACGCTATTCCGTGTTTCGTCAATGCTGCATTTACTTTTCCCAGCACATCTGCACTTGTTGCGTATTTGTAATTGTGGAAATTATTCGAGCCTGTTTTGGCGACATACGAACACTCGCGCATGACTTCCACGAATTTTTTAGCTAATTTTTGCATTCAATATTCCTCCAATTCCTCATCGGCGATAAAGATGATAGAAGCGGCAACTATTTTGCCTTCATTATTCTTTCCGACGTAAAGACTATAGCAACCGTCACCAAAGCCAGCTTCTGATACGACGCCTTTATCCAGCATAATGCCGCCGTGATTTTTTGACAGAGTGAGAGAGCAAGCCAAGCCGAAAAGCGTCGTTATGTCGCCGAAGTCTCCGCCCTGATTTTGCTGGTAGTAATCATCATCGAAGAAGCCAGCTTGCCCGCTGTCTACCGCAATTTCATAACCGCTGTAAATGTCGGGGAAAATGTTTTTGTAATCCTCGTGCTGAATACTAAGTCTGCTGACGCGAGTTTCCCAAATGTCCAGGTTATGCTTGACCAGTGTAGCCAGATATTTTCCCGACAAGGAGTTGTTAATAGTAACCGCACCAGCGCATTTGTAATCATAGCAAGGGTCGGAGACGTGAATTTTATTGCCTGTTATAAAGAACGAGCCAAGCTTGAATGTTATTCCCATAAGATTTTGCCTCCAGAAAGAAATAAAAGGGACTGTCCTAGACAGCCCCACAAAATAACAATTAAAACCAACTTGCTCCGAGTGATTCTTTTCCGGCGATGTTTTTGTCTACTACTTGAAGAGCAAGCCTGAAACTGCAGTTATGACGATATTTTATTGACGCCCTGATAATGTTGCGATTGATGTCGAGTAAATCTTCGTCCTTCTTAAGTCCACGTTTCCACGCGATGTCAAGGAACCATTCACAGAAATTTGGCTGATTGTTTTTGTAGTCTTTAATTGCCTCAAGAGCGGCAAGCGGTGTAAAGTACCCGATTGAGTACGATATTAGCGCGGCAATCAAATGTCTATAACGCTTGAGCAACTTCCTATCCGTGTCGTAAATCATCTGGCGTCCTCCTTGAGCACAAGCGGAATTTTCGAGAACCCTTTAGGCGGCTTGTCAACAAAGGAAAGAAGTTGCCATGCCCACATTCCAACACTTTCATAGCCAGTGTTGCCCTCATGAAAATCTCCGCCACCACGATCATTTCCAACAGCAGTAAGAAGTGGCAAAGGGTGTATTATCCAACCATGTTTATCCACCGAGAGTTTTTTATACTCGTCCAAGTCGATAAATTGTTTGGTATCATGATTGAGCAAATATTTTCCGTCGAGCTTGAAGTCCGTAGAAGCGACACCAAGCGGCTTTACCACTTCGCCCCACACTTCCTTGTAGCTCGGAACATAGAACGCTGAGCAATTAGGGAAGTTGAAATCATCGGGTTCATCTGCATAATCCCCTGTCCAAGCTACTCGGCTCGGTTCATTGTACAAGAATTCCGAGAAAGCGTTGACGAAATCATTTTCCCACCACGCGTGTTCCAGCAATTTTGCAAACGTATACTGTCCGTCTACCGTCCTGTCATACACTCTGCAGTTCAGTCCGTACTCATCGCCCAAAATTGGCTTAAAATACTGCCCCATAGAAATTCCTCCTTTGCTTAAGCAGACAGCGAAAATTCTTTCACGTCCATTGCTTCTTTCTTCGACAAGAGCCTTTGCCCATACGGACAATTTTCTCGCGCCGCGCAGTAATCAAGACATTTTCTATTGCCCCAACGCTCGCGAAACGAACAAATCGGCGGTAAAGTTTTGCTTTCAATAGCTTTGCTCAATAATTTTGCTTTGTGCTGAAAATAGCGCGTGAGCCACCTATCGCTGATTTTGTTTATCGGTATGATGTAGACTGGCTTATCTATTCCTCGTTCAGTAGCTATGCGAAGTGAAGCGTCGCGGCAAATTGCTTGTATGTACATTCGAGAGATTTTGAAACCGGCTCGTTCCAGCAACATGCGGTAATAATTTATTTGTATACTCCAGTCAAGTAAATCCCTCACTCCGTCATAGCGCAGTTCCGTCCTGAACTTAGGTTGTCCTTTCTTGAGCCCTGACTTATAAATCTCTCCTGTGTCAATTTTGACTTTGTAAATTCCCAATGCTCGCATAAGCCGGAAACTGGACGTAACTTTCAAATCGCCCAGAACCTCTTCGTCCGTGTCGAGAATCTTGCCGTACAAATCAAATTGTCCACTGGTGATGTCGTCCTTGAGCCTCTCCTCTGACAGAATTTCACCCTTCGTGTTCAGCTCGTTTATTGAGTGAAGAGCTTGTCCCTGCACGGCGTACAGCACTGTCGACGGTTCCACTGCATACGCGCTTGTTTTCTTCAAGTACGTTTCACGCACTCCCGCTATAAGTTCTGTTACCGTAGGTTCCGTGATGTTTCGGTCGAGAGATTTTGCGATTGCCCTAAGTGTCGGCAGGAACATGCACCGTTGATTATTCGGGCAGGAACGCAGACAATCTACGATCCTTATTCTTTGCCCGTTTGGGCAGATGAATTTGGTAGCTGGCATAAAATCAACCTCCATAAAAAGAGTAAGCCCCAACCACTTGTGCAGTCGGGGCTTTTATTTTCTTCGACATTAAAAGGGAACAGCAATAGCATATTCTTCCTCGTCGTCATAGAATTTATCGACGTTGTAAAAATCTTTATTCGCATTGATAATCTGGACGGACAGGTCGCCGAAACTTTTTTCTCCTTGCAAGGCTTTGAATTCAACTTGCGACAAAGCAAGGGACAAATACTTTGCCAACATACGCACCTGAAACGGGTTGAGCGTTAAATGAATCGACATATTTTTTTCCTTATCTTCCAGCGCGAGGAAGACGACGTGAGCGTCAAGCCGTATCGTAGAATTCAAATCATCATAAGCCGCGCAGTTAAAGAACGAACTCATATGAAAGCCTCCTTTACGCTGTCATTTGATATTCCGGCAATGACTGATACGCGGCGACTGTCGGCGGCGGAAGTATGTTACGCGGTATCGGCAAGGAAAGAATTTCGCCGCCAATACGCTCAAGGTCTGTTGCCCGCTCGTACGTCTTAGCAATTTTGCTGGCAGCGGTAACAGCATTGACCAGTCCGTAGCGTGAATTATCCGCTCCCATGAAAAGTTGACGGAGAATATCGCCGCGTTCATTTTCCGTCAGCTGGAACTTATCGGCAAGTAATTCGACGGACTTAACAGGATCATGAGCAAGAGGAACTTGAGTAGATTCGCGCATTCGATTTACCGTCAGCATAAATTTAGATTCGTCTACTGCCGCTCTTACTACATCTTGCACTTTCATAAAGAAAGCTTTGTCATCTTGTGCTAACGTCGCCTCAGAGTAAAGTTCATACGCCGAATCATCAGAGGCATTGACTTGCCGCCCAACGTGATATTTCTTTTGGGCAAGGTCTTTGCAGATGAGTCCGTTTTTGCAGACGAGGCGGAAAACGAGAGGTTCAACCCGAAGACTGCCCAACCCAACTTCGCTGTTGGAAACGACAAAACCAGCTTGTACTACGTCTCCAACTTTGACTTCTGCTTTTACTCGACGATTTACTACCTTGATGTAGAGGTGAGTAGGAGTAACTTCGCACGATTCGATTTGCGCCCCGTTCATTTCCTTTATTACCGGCAAGACTGCTGCGCACAGTTCCAGATTATCCAACCGACGATAACGATCCGACAAAAACGCACGTACTTTTCCGTCCAGCACTCGAATCATTCGACGTTCCGGCTTTTGCTCCAGCCACGTATTGACATTACGGTCGAGCAGGTCGGGGGCCTCTTCCTGCATTTTTTGATAATACCTATACGGAATATTGAGCCGAGAAGCTATCTGCTGATGAGCAAGCTCCCCTATCTGGAATCCGTGAGTTTTGCCGTCCAGCGACAAATGAAGCGCCGAACTGTATGGCGTTGATTCCATTTCCAGCATACGCGTGTCCGCCAAAAAATCCTGACGATTGAGACGTTGACGCTGGAGCTCTCGTCCGAGCTCCAGCAATGTTCTTCCTTGTTTCATACCAAAATTCTCCTTTCAAATTAACAGCCACACAATAAAAAACACTACCAACAAACAACCTATTAGTTGATAACAATATCTAATGATTACCATGAATATTGCTATTTTCAAAATCCACCCTAAATCTACAGATATTGCTATACACTCCCATATACTTTGAATCACTAAATCGACTAACGTTTTAACTATTGCCTTACCTATACTACTCGAACCTTCTTTCCTTTTTAGCCGTCAATAAAAAAGCACAAATGTATTGCTCATCTGTGCCACATTTATATAGTATATGTTTCATTTTTATAAGGTTTACAAGTACACAAATTACGACGAATTTGTAAAAAGAAAAAACGCCATCATTTTCGGCGTTTTAATAAACTTGAACTTTATTTGGTCTCACAAAAGATTAAATTCATTCCATAGAATTCTACACGGCATCTATAATAGCAGTACATTTATGTTCTATAAGTGCCAGCATGCGAGGTCGCCCTTCTATCACGTTTGGAGCCCTTTTAAGGCAACTATCTTTATCACATTTCGTCAATCCTTCTCGCTTTAATACCTTTGACAAATCTTCAACGGAAATTGGCAAATAATCACCTCGACTGGCAAAATCATTACGAACAACATTAAAGGCATCATCTTTTTTTATCATTAAAACTTGATTCTTATCATCTTTATACCCAATATAATGCCGCATATCTTGTATGTAAGTGTCAATATCAGGAGCAATTATCAATTTGCCTGTCCCTACCATGTCAAAAAATTTAATAAGGAATAAAACATAAGGTTCCTTAGCCTCCGATTCCTTATCCTGTGACAAAACTACTCTATACAAAATTTGTGTGAAGTGATTGAGCCACGAATCAAAATTTTCTTTTGTAAGTAAACCAACTTCAAAATAACAATTACAAAATATTTTTGCAATTATCTTCAGATGTAAAAAGGTATCAATCAATCGTGAAGATTCCAAGCCTTGAACATTTCGTTCTTGTGAAAAGGTTTGCTGAACTTCTGCCACGATTGCACGATAGTTCCTTTCCAGATGACGTATAAATTCTGCGACAAAACTCTTCCAAATCAACGGGTTATTTTGAAACACTGCCAGCATGTTACCATTTAGTCGTTCTTTAAAAAGGACCTTAATGTACCGAAGTTCACTAGATTTAAGCTGCCCAACCAGTCTGGTTTCTCCAGTAAATACGCACCCACCTCTTATTGCGTACCTCTTTACATTGTCTTTACCACCATATTTAGCTCTGGGAGTTTTATCACCGTATGCTCTAATTAAATCTTGAATATTACGCTTTTTCTCTTTGACTTCTTGTGATGAGCCCTCAAGATTAAAGTCGTCAACAACAAGAGTGTCATCATAAAATTTTTCATGCGATACTCTCAAACTGGCTATTGTATCTCGGACAGTATTTAGACGCTCCTTCTCCGGACTGAAAGGCGCAAATACTACCTTGCAAAAGCTAGTCTTCATTGTTCCACTTTCTCCTATGATCATAAGACAGTGTGCAAGTGGATAGCCTGCGTCCGTAAATATAGCGTCCGTATAAGAAGCCAAACTGTAAAAAATTATCGGAACTATTACATCATGGCTTCCTACATTAAAAATATTCAATGCTTGATTAAAAACGTAAAGAAAATTTTGTTGGTCAATTGGGGGAGGTAAACATTTTTCTGATTTACAATCTGGCAAACCGCCATGATAAAATTTCCGACAACCATTTATCGACTGTCCCCAACCCCAATAATCGTATACAACCTTCTCTTCAACTCGAATGTGTTTTACTAGTTCACCGAGTAAGCGTTTAAATCTTTCACCTACATTCCGGTACTCGTCAGCAAAAATTTGAAATTCAGGAGCCTGACGTTCAATTTGATTCTGTAAGTTTATCCAATTTTCATAGTCCACAGACAATTCTTTTACAAAACCGTAGTCATTAATCAGCTGAATTAAAAATTGTCTCGTCGTATTGCCATTTACATCAATAACATTCTCAAGGCACTCTATCCTTATGAAAAAATCTGTAAAACGAACCCATTTGCCTTCTTTATTTTGAAAATAATAACCACGATTATCCACCATAAAATTTCCAATCTGTACAAAACCATTAATTACTTGAGGAATATTAAAATTAGCCGGAACTACTCCAGTTATACCAACATTCTGATGAATACCAGCATTGGGATTATATGGTATCGACACTTGAACGGAATTATTTTGGACAGGTAAGATATTGCGATTTTCAATAGACTGTTCCTTTTGAACAAGAGAAATCTGCCCTGATTTTTGTTCGCCAGAATTGACACTAGCATCTGTATTCGTTACTAACTGATTACGGGGCTCAATCGTAATATCTTGAACTGATGACTGTTGTATTTGAGAATGCAAATCTTCCTGTGCGTCACTTTCCAATAACTGTTCAACTGGAATATTGTAAAAAGATTCCTGTTCCATAACGACTGGCACAGCTTTCATTTCCGGCTGATTCTTTTGTTCTTGGTTTTGTAAAGAAGCGATAATTTGCTCTCGGCGAGTAAAATACAAAGAAGATGGTACAGGAGGCTCGACTTCTAACCCTTCTTTTTTTGCTTGCTCATATTTTTCTTTTCTCTCTAGGTAACTATAATCAATATCGACAACCCTTTTTAAACCAGGTCTCGTAACATCAACAACCTGTTTCAACTTTTTTTGTCCTGAATTTGATGATTGTGCTTGTTCATTTGGTGTTTGAAAATTTTTATCACTCAATTTCTTAGCCTCCCTAATTTACAAAAATTTTTATCATAATATTCGTCACTGTTGTCCGCATTGTCCATACTGTCCTAGCAGGGTAAAATATATCGGATGTAACAAATCGCGTCATCACACACATTTTTTAGCCGGACAGAGCGGACAGAACGGACGATGTGGACTGGCGACCAGCTACTCTTATTGTATCGAAAATTTTAAATCTAAACTTAAACTAACTTTAAAATTTTCCAGTCACAAAATAAATCGCAAGTAAAACATGAATAAAATTCAAAAAGGATTTCCTTTAAATTCATAGAATATCTACGCTACAGATGACATTTCGAGTCCATTAGCATTTTATTCCACAGCTGTGTAATGATTACATGGAGGAACAAAAACATGAACATGCCGAAAAAATATGATTATATTGAATTGTCCCAAATAGATGAAAACGTAATAAAAAAAGTAAGAGAAGTTAACGAACACTCCGAAAATTATAGTATATTGCGGAACACTATAATTGAAGACGATCAACGTTATCCTATTACTCTTCGCAAACTCACGGAAGCGGAACAAGTCAGAGCAAAACCTGGTGCTATTTATGGCATTATTGATGGTCATCATCGTTATCGCATAGCTTCCAAAAGCAAAAGGGAAGATATTTTAGCAGATGTTCTTCCTGATCCTCCGGAAAATTGCGAGCACCACGACAGCGACATACACGATATAAAGCTAGCTCTGCGATTAAATGAATCTTCCATTAGAATGACCAATGAGGAAAAAGGGAAAATAATATATGAGCTAATGCTTACCACTGGAAAAAGTGCACCTGACATAGCTGATGAAATCTTTGGTGTAAAAACTTCTATGGCGTATCGTTGCCTAAACGCTTACAAAAAATCCGTCGGTGAGACTGTACTTTCTAAACCTAGAAATATCGACAAATTTAACATTACAACTCTTAAAAATGCTTGGCGACCTATTTCCAAAATTAAAACCTTGCCTGATAATATTGAAAAATGTATCTCTTGCTTAGACGACATAGCCGATTTTGAAAAGGAATTACGAAAGTTCAAACGAGCTTTACTCGCTCGAAATGGTGTCCAAGATGAACTCAATCGTCGTAAATCAAATAAACAGAAATAATCTAATTCTCTCATAAATACACTTATAAAATAAATTTCCCAAACAAGACAATTAGTGTCCTATTCGATTGAAAATCTCAACGTAGTTTACAGACAACTGAATCGTCAGTGTAGTGTTTTCCCGAATGACACTGCTCTTTTGAAGGCATTATTTCTTGCCACCGAACTTAATACAATTTTCTATGGGTGGTTATCCTTCTAACTTCTCGGTTAGTCTTTTTTTTTTTACAGAAATTTTTATACTCTCCCAACTGAAACACAAAAATTATATACAAACTCCGAAGGATATGTCAAAACATTGTTCATTTCTATCGCTCCTTATCTGTGCAAAAGCCGAAGCATTTTGAACGTGCTCCGGCTTTATCTTCAAGTTTCAAAATAAATCGGCGTCAGTCCATAATCTGACAATATATCATTGATTCGCTCTTTATAAAAAATCACTGAATATACCTGGCGCAACAGAGAGCCGTCTATCCCTACGTAATTGATAAGGTAATGGCAATGAATTCGAGCCGTTCCTGCTCCGTGTATCGCTCCAAACACTTGGCGTTCATCTAATATCAACGCACGACCTATTCTAACACACACCTCAAGCAAAATATTCTCTTCTATTTGAATTCCTTCGTCAAATGCAAAGATCATTTGTTTGTACTCGTGAGTGAGATTATATCTGCCATAAACGTAGTGCACCAACTTCATTTCCGCAACAGCATTTGCAGGGTTTACTCCTATACCAAATATCCAAATCCCATTCGTTTTTAATTCATCAACCACGTAATTATACATATCTTGAAGACTGCGCGGCGTTCTATTTTCAAAACACAAAATCGACATCGCTATCACCTTACATTTCCTCAAAACACGAATTCAGTTTCAGTATATTCTGCGACAACGCCTCTTGCGTTTTTGAAAGTGAAATATTCGGGTACTTCATGCACTTATCCAGCGTATTGTTCAAATCGTATATAGCATGAGCTATCTCAGAACCGTTCTCTATCACTGTCACACGTTTATTTTGCAACAGGTGTAACACATACTCGGATAACCTCATATTACATAACCTTGCTTCCTTAGTGAAACGTTCTTTCTGCTCTTTAGTCAGCCTAACGTTAATAGAAGTATCTTTTAGTATTTTCTTTGGCATGTAAACCACTCCTTTTATTTTTTATTTCTATGTTACACATTTTTTATTTTTGATTCACAAATACATTTAGATATATAGAAAGAGAGGGGGGGGGGCAAGTTAGACTTTTGCTACACATATTTATACATCAACAAGCATGTCTTCTTTTTTTTATGAAATTAGGGAAAACCGAGAAATCGAAATGCCTTCTTTCTCCAAAATACATTTGTCTGCACAGTAAATTTATAATTCAAATGTATATATTTCATATCAAAAAAACAGGTAAATTTTCATGAAAATAATCTGGGATTATAGCAAAAATGTTATAACATTATAAACGGCTAAACAACGCCATTTCATTGTTTTTTTCATGAAATATGAGGGAAAAAGTCCAAAAAAAATCCTAAAAAACGTGTCTTCGTCCTAAAAAACTAAAATTTTTTAGGACACGAAAATCGCGTAATTAAGCCATTGTCCTAAAAAACCTAAAAAATTTAAGTAAAGTTCAGAGGAATTTTAAATATACCCCACCCCTCTTCAAAAAAAAATCATAGTAAAAGTAACGAAAAAAAATTAGCGTAGAAAGAATGGGAAATTTTTTAGGATTTTAGGATTTTTGCCCAAGAATGGCGTTCTGACGCGGTTTTCCCTTCCTAAAATTCCATTTCATTTTTTAGGATTTTTTAGGATGAAATTTTTAGGACAAATTTTTTAGGACGAAGTTTTTAGTAACAAAAAACTCCGCTACGTTTAGCGGAGCATGAATCAAATCGGCTGTTAGCTTTGCCAACGAATGTTACTGAAAATATTTTTGTTGTGATTATCCTTCTTGTATTGAGCCCCAAGAAAATTAAGACGCTCGGTGATAATGCGGAGTAAATCCTTCTTCTTCAATCGCGAGGTCTCAGACGGATAATTGGAAATTAGTCTGGCTTCAAAATCTTTGCGCTTAATTTCGCCCCCTTCGCCAATAATGCAAAACTCATCGACGAAATTAGAGACAAAATCATTTTCGTTAAAATACTCGGCTTTAGCGGCTTTCATGTCGTCGCTCTCAATTAATCCGTTACGATAAAAGTCTTGAGAGTGGTTGACTAAAATTTTGAGCAGAGCAGAACGATTTTCCGGAGTGGTAAGTTTAGCGAGAAGAGTGACATCAGCGCGGTCAGGAGAAAAAATTTGAGTGTACTCGACGTTGTTAATCCTGCGTTGCAAGCCGCCGTCATCAACATCGAAATTCGGCAGGTGATTGCCGTTGAGAATCAGTTTTGCGCGAAGCTCAATTCTTCTTGGATTGCCGTACAAGGGACGAGCCGTGATGAATTGGTCGCCGATGATAGTTTTAAAGGTAGTAGCGTCAAGGCGGCAATTACGCGGAATTTCGTCGAGAATGGCAAGGCGAATATCACCATCAAGCATGGCAAGAGCAGGAGAAGCGGCGTTAGCGTCAAGAGGACGCATGGATTCAAGTAGTGCATTGGTAGGAAGTTTGATAGCGTAGGAAGCTAAAAGTTGAATGAGCATATCAAGGATAGTAGTTTTCCCATTAGCTCCTCTACCGCGCCAAAATTGACAGATATGGTAAATCTTTTCGCCGGTCAAGCAGTAGCCGAGATAACGCAGAACGCCTAACAAGGTTGATTCGTCTGGAATAACTTCGTGGAAGAAATTTTCGACGAAAGCAGTATCAGCTTTGGGGTCAAAGAAAACGTCAGCTTGATTCGTAATTAGGTATTTAGGGTCGAGAGAATAAAGCTTGCCGGTCTGGAGGTCAACAACGCCGTTTTTAACGCAGAATAAATTCTTGTGGCGGTTAAGGTCGTCAGAAGTAATGAGAATAGAATTACAACCTTTGAGCAGGTCGATAGCCGCGCTGTAGTTTTTGCGTTTCTTGAAGTAATAGGCGATAGCAAAGGCTTTGTTTTTACGAGCTTGAGCTATTTCGGCTTTTTTCTTAGCCTGCTCGTCCACCCTTTGTATGGAACTGTCATCATTTATTATGACTGCGGTTTTAGTGGCATCATCCGCCTCTGCGCCTAAAATCTTCGCGAAATTCATCATGTGGTCGGCGAATCGAGTAGCGAACGGATAAAGACAGGAAGATTTTTCACTGCGGCGCGACCAAATGCCATTATCGAAGGTCAACCAAATTTCATCGTCGATAAGCCAGCGAATATGCTTTCCACAGAATTTTTCAAGACGGCGAGCATTGTCCAAATCTTCAACTGTATCCTGCATAAAGTCATTGCCGTTGAAGTCAGCGTTGTTATTCTGAGTCTGCGCGGGGGGCTTCGATTGTTTCGGCGGTTTATATCCGAACTGTTTAGCAATTTGAATCAGAGTCGCGACGGTATATCCTTTGTCCTGCAATTCTTCTGCAGACTTGAAAGATTTCCATTGAGTGGTGCAAGTTTGTGCAGAATAGCGCGAGTCGTCCTTGCTCCATGCCTGAAAGTCTTCAAGGGTAAATCCGTAGCGTTTAAGAATCATGCCGACATTGCGCCAATCATTTCGGTCAAGTTTTTTGGCGTGCACAAAGTCGCTCAAAATTCGTTTAATTTCGTCGCGGTCAATGTTCCTATTGGAAATATCATAATCGACGCGTTGTAGGGCATTCTGGGCGGTCTGAGGGGCATTTTTAGATGTCGGTGAAAGTTCTGGCGTGTATTGTGCGTTATTTTCCTTGACTAACTGATTCCACGTGTCGGCTTGTTCTTCTAAAGCTTTGAACTCTTTGTCTGAGTCGGCGATTATTTTTTCCATTAAGCGTTTCAAGTATACGTCGCCCTTGTACTTTAAAATAGAATTGGCGTCGACTTTCCAACCAAAATCAATTTGTTCTTCCTTTGGTAATGCGTCGTAAATAAATTTGGTGACAGCGAGGCACCCGCGATTTAGAAGCTCGGTAAGAAATTTCTTCGCCGATTTTTTACCAGCGGCATCGGCGTCTAAAAGCAGGAGCAATTTTTTCCCGCGCAGGTTGTTGAGTTTAGGCAAAAGTGTTTTTTTCCAATTGCCACAACCGAGAATAGCAACGACAGCAGTATTACCACCGGAAGCTTGCCAGATAGACATGGCGTCAATTTCGCCTTCGACGATGACGATTAAATCAGCGTTAAGCGCGGCAACGTCGCAGAACAGTTCCATTTTGCCTGCGTGCTGTTTCCAATATGAACTATTCATGGACATTCGAGCGGAAGAAGTAGCGACGCCGTTAAGATGTTCCATTGAAGACGTTGGGATAATAATGCGTTCGGAAGGTGGCGGCAGTTGTTTTGGCGTGCCGTCATCTTTGACGTAAAGTCCGCAAGAGAATTCAGCGCGAGATTTAGTTAGTACCCAGTCAGTAAGGTAGCCGCAACCGAAATGGCGCAGTGTTTCCAAAGTTAAGCCGCGCCGGTCTTGTTCGGGCAATTCGACAAGGTGCTTTTGAGCCTGTGCGATGTCGAGCTTGATAAGGCGCAAGTATTCAGCGTCGAAATTTTCTTTTGGTAACTGAGCAAATCTTTGGAGAAAAGCTTGTTTGTCAAAATCTTTCATGATAGAATCTCCTTGATAAGAACTGATTGATTATTCGCCGTGCAGTCTGTAACGGCATTATTTTTTTCTGTCTATTATTTCTGTAATGCTTTCGCCTCCTCACTTAATAACGAAAGAACGACATCCACCTTGTCTTCAATGAATGTCGTCCTCGAAATTGTCTTGCAAAAAACTTGTAATGCTTTATAATTAGCCTTGCTATTTAAAGAAATAAACAACAAAAGCCGCGTAACCGTGAGTCGTTAAGGGTTTCTGTGACTGGACATCACCAAAATCTTAGACCTTCTGGCGAGTGATAGGAGACATTCACACCAGTTGAAGCTCTGCAGGCGTAGGAAACCTGCAGGGCTTTCGCGTTTATATGGGGCGTTCTATAATTTTGTCCTCCAATGATTCAAATCTGTTTGAAGGTTAATTTGATATGTTCGCAAAAAATCCTTTTTTCTGCATAAAAATTTTAGAATTTTGTATGCGTGTAGTTCTGTATAGATTTTTTAAAAAGTTAGGGTTTTCTTAATCCAATTTGTTCCGAATATCTCATAATGTATCTCCACATGTTCAACTCTATTGGATAATTTTGACTTACGCGATCTTTGAAGCCTTGTGAATTTTCAAATTCTGTCCAATGCTGCATAATCATGAAGGTGTAATTTAATAGCTTAACATTGCTGTCGGAAGGGCGAACCATTTTAAGTGTAACATGGCAATTGTAACGATTCGGCCAGTGAATTGTTTCATTCATGACATAGCAATCACGTCCTGTGGCGTCTGACGTGCCGACATATACATCTTGAGCGTAAGCATGTTTGCCGAACAAAAGTATTGCGGTCAAGAACATTAACGCAAAAATTTTTTTCATAAAGTTATCCTCCGTTTCATTTAACTGTAAAAGATTATCTATGCAATCGGCGCAAGAAAAAGTAACAGATATATCTTTGAAACTTAATCAGAATATCCGAGTTCTGTTGCTTTTGAGAAATCAGCGTTAGCCTTTTTTATATTACCGGCTAGCATGTAAGCAACACCACGATTGTTGTATGCCATTGCAAAGTTCGGACTCAACTGAAGTGCTTGATTAAAATCTTGAATGGCTCTCTCGTATGTCAGAAAATTTTCTTCAGATTCATAATTTTTTCCTCCACAATCTCTAAAATCTTGAGCCATAGTTACGACCGAAAGCATAATAATAACTCGTCAGAAAGGCATTCCGTCGTAGCATGTTTGAACTGGTTGTGTCGTTAATGTCTAAAGGAATTTCTTGATTTTTATCTACAAAGAAGGGCTTACCGTCGTATATGCTTATGGAAAATTTCATGGGTATAATATCTCTGCGTTGTCCGCCTTTGTTCATATTTGCGGAAATAACATTGAATGACCAACTGGTTTTATCTTCGACGACTTGGAGAGTTTCTAAATCCAAATAGAAACCGCTTCCCATGTGCCCGTAAAGAAAAATGTATTGTAAATTGTTGTCTAAATGTTGTGGATAGGGTTTCGTGCGAGCTTTGTAGGTCGAAGTCTCATTGGTCGCATAATTTTTCAAGCTCATGTTGTTCATGTCTTTAAATATCAAATCTGCGTAAAAGGAAGTTCCGCCTTGAGAAAAAGTTGCCTGAACGGTGATCTCATTAGCATTTTTACTTATGGAACGAATAGAATAGAGGAAACTTTCGCCTTCTACATAAGTCTTGGAATTGATTTCTACAATTCTATCCGTCGAAATATTTAAATCCGTTCCGATAGAGCCTTCCCAATAACCACACAAAACCAAGCGACCAAATTTTTCTACATCCTCGCGAGAACCTTCAAACGGCTCTTCGACTGAAATATTTTCCGGCGAAGAATATTCCGCTACCTGATTCTGTTGAAATTCTTGACTTCGTTCAGTACGCGTTTTCTCGACTTCTATTTTGTGAAAGTTATCGTACGCAAAAAATCCAGTGATTGCTGCGACAGCGACAGCTCCAAATAAGAATGGTTTCCTTTCCTCTTTGCTTTTGAGCTTAAAGAATCCTTCTTTACCACATAAGACCATGCACACAGCAAAAACGGAAAAAAGAAATGCTCCTCCGAAAATGATAAAATGTAGTAGGTACTCGCCGATTAGAGCTTCAGGTATGTTTCCTAAGATTTCTTTAAGAAAATTCTCGAAAAGTTTAGAAATGTTCATGATTCACGCTCCAAGTTGACTTGCGAAGAAAATTAAAGCTAAACTCACAATAACGGTTGAATAGAAAAGATAAACGCAATGAAGAATAGTACAAGAACGAGCGAATATAAAAATCTCAAGTCGGGGTACCTCCGTTAGCGTTTCTTTTTATCATTAATCGTCACCGAAAAAACTATTCCTCTATCGAAAGGTATTATGTAATATTCTTTGTTGTTAAAGTTAATTTTCTTGTTGT
>Ga0247609_10002480_pt1 | contig 19497 bp, 12 predicted proteins | sample 172DNAGHGlowgp2_FD_193487 | JGI IMG/M metagenome (GOLD analysis project Ga0247609, IMG submission 193487) | Sheep rumen microbial communities from Palmerston North, Manawatu-Wanganui, New Zealand - 1728 DNA GHGlow gp2 | ecosystem: Host-associated > Mammals > Digestive system > Stomach > Rumen ...
ATCCTAATTCTGCTCCTTCAGTAGAAGAGTCTGTTAATTCTATGATAGAGGAAATTGAAAATATTTCTCCTTTAAATACAGAACCTACTGGTGGAAGACCTGGATCTTTTGCAACAACAGAACCTGAGCCAGAACCAGAGCCAATTGTAGAACCTGAACCAGAGCCTGAGCCAGAACCAGAGCCTATTTTTAGTACTCCTGTTTCTGCACCTGCTCCAGCTCCAATTCCAGAACCTACACCAGCACCAGTTATGTCAGCACCTGTTGCACCAGCCCCTGCTCCAGTAATGGCACCTCCGGTTGCTCCGACACCAATGGCACCTTCTGCACCTGTTATTCCTAGTGCAGATGCACCAAAGCCAAAGATTAAAATTAATGGACTTAATATTGCTGGTACTGAACACTTAGCTCATACTGATTCTGCTTTAGGTAATAATGTATCTAGACTGTTAGATGATAATAATCAGATTGTTTCTAAGGCAAGCGAAGATCCAGCTAAGATTATACTATTCGGATCCTCAAAAGGTGGTACTGGTAAGACATTTACTGCTTGTATGTGTGCTTATTGGTTTGCTAAATCTCATCCTGGTTTGAGAATTGCTCTTGCTGACTTTGATATTATTGATGGTCAGGTTGCAATTACAACTAACCAAGTAACACCTACAGTTCAAGGATTCTATAAAGAGTTTAGACAAGGAAAAACTACTTTTGAGGACTTATATAAGTTCCACGCAAATAATACTAAGTTTAGTTCTAATATTGATTTCTATCTTGCTCCTGCACAGGATATTCCTGCTATTGTAGAAGATAATCTATTCTGGAGAACTATCTTTACATTATTGGTAAAGAATTATGATGTAGTATTCTTTGATAGTGGTATTGACTATATGGGTAAGCAGCCTATTAGTCAGCTTTATAAGATTGCTGATAAGATTATTCTTACAAGTAATACATCTATCAACTCAGTTAACTCTATTATCAAGCAGTGTCTTACACTTAGTGGTAAGAGACCTAACAATATTTTCTCAGCAGATGATGAGATTCTTTCTAAGACAGACATTGTTTTAACTCGTGTATCTGATGAGTATCAGGATGTTAATGAACAGGTTGTAACTAGCTTGTCTAAGTATGCTCCTATCATTGCAGCTTTTGGTAATATTGATAGTTTGATCTTTAGAGTTCAGTGGGGTGGTGCTTGGGAACTTATCGATGAAGATGAGGACATCACTGACAACCTCGAGAGAATAACAGATTTAAGTGAGGAAGAGTAAAATGAACCAGATTACTATTGACGGCTGCGTCCAAAAAGATGCTAAACTGTATGAGGAGATAGCGAATTTCAATATCTCCGCTATTACAGGCGAGTATACTTGTGTTGATGGCAGCAAGAAGAATCGATTCACTTATATTCGTGTAGTTTATCCAAAACCTATCACTGAATATTTAGAATCAGTTCTTGAACCTGGAGTGATGATCCGCATTTATGGAAAACTTGACTCCGAACAGTACAAAACTGCTAGTGATAAAATTGTTTATAACAAAATATTAGTAGCAAATAAGATTGTTAAGATTAAGTACGATAAGGATTTGAAGGATTATGTGGAGGTAGTTTGAAATGAAAAAGAAAGAAGCTAAGGACGGTAAAAAGTCTATAGGCTCCGTCAAACAGTTCGAACAAGACCTACCAGATATTCTTAAAAAATACAATATTCGTGTATCTAAACCTTATGGCTGTTATCCAGATGATATTGCTGAAGTTTTAGAAAAACTTGAAAATGAAAATAACTTACTTGCAAAAGAAAACAAATCTTTAGCAGAAGAAGCAGAAAAGCAAAAGAAACTTTATAAAGAAGTTCAAGCTGAGTTTACTAAGTTTAAGATGCAAGTTCAGTTATTAAGATTTGAAGGCAATACAGATGAACAAGCTATGGGTATGGTTGAAGATGGAATGAAAGATATTATGGGTACTAGTGATAAACCTAAGCCTAAACTAAAAATTAATGGTACTAAGCTTAATGGTGGAAAACCTACACCTAGTAAGACTTCATTTACAAATTTAATTACACCTAAGAAAAAGGACGGAGAATAAAATATGAGTAATGCATTAGATAGAATAGCTAAACTAGATGAAGTGAAGCCTGAGTTATCAATTGATGAACAAATGGCTGCAGCTGATGAAACTATTAATCCTGCAAATTCAGATTTCTTTGGTGGTATGTCACCCGAAGCTGCTGAAGCAATGAACAAATCTATTAAGAAAGAGAATTCTTTAGTTAATAATGAAATTAAATTTGAAAACATTGAGCAGGAAATGAATGGAGAAATTCCTGTACCAGATGTACCTGTAGAGGAACCTCCAGTTAAATCTAAAGAAGAACTATTTAATAATAATATAGAAGAAAAACCAAGACGTGGAAGACACAAGAAAGAAGAGTCTATGGAAAATAATTCTATTAAGACAGGAGCCTATGATCCTATTATGGATCAGTTGGCTAAGGATTTACTAGAAGATTTGAAGAAACGTAAGTATACGATCGGAAACTTTTCTAGCGCACAAACAAAACTCATTATAGATTACATTTATGACAAAATTTAAGGAGGAGTGAAAAAATGAATGTAATGACTACTATAGCTTCATTTGCGCCCTATATGGCTTTGTCAGGTAATGGACCTACAGAAAGTACCTTCATGACTGGTGTTGTACAGTGGGCAGCTGGTATTGGTGGTGCTATTATTGCACTGTTCTTGATTTATGCTATTGTTAAGGATGGTATTGCTTATGCTAAGGGTAGTGGATCAGTATTCCCTATTATAGGTAAGGTTCTTTTCCTTATTCTTTGCATTGGTCTTATATTTATTGCAATTAAATATAAAGATCTTGGTAACGCAGCATCAAATATCGCAGATCAAGGTGTAAATGTAGTACAGGGAGAAGCTAATACAATCATGCCGTAAACGTTGTAAGTAACTTAAAATAATAGAGGAGGAATAATAATGTCACTAGCTGATTTTATGAAACAGCTGCAGGACCAAGATGCTAATGGTATTGTTTACAGCGAAGTTCCTGAACAGCCTGTGCGTGTTATTCCGCCCGATCAAACCGCGGTCAGAATAATTGCGCCTGATCCACTCGCTGCGAATAAACCTACTAAGATTAAGTTAAACCTTAATCCAATACAAAAACCTGTTTCACAGCCAGTACAACAACCAGTACAACAAGTTGTTCAACCTCAACCACAACCTCAGGTTCAGCAAGTTCAACAACTACCTGTACAAGAAGTTGTTTATACTCCACCTGTAAAACAAGAAGTTCCTGTTCAGCAACCTGTTTATAAACAGCCTGAACCTCCACCAGTTTCTACTACAGAATTAACTGATGAAGAATTATTTATTCGTAGTGGTACCGAGGACAGTAAACGTACTATCTGGATGGATTATTTTGCTCAAGCTAAAGCTAGTAGAAAACATAATCCAGTGGTTGATAGAATGAGAGTTGGTAGATTCACTATCACTCCAGATAATAAGGTACTTATACTTCCTGATTACGATGTCGTAGGTAAAGATCCTGATGACATCCTCAAAGATAGTTGGTTTTAACCACCACACTATTCGTATTGTTTGGGTCTGTTTGACATTTCCAGCAATATGGTTTACTACCTTTTAGGTGTGTCTTGGTTAATGATCCATAAAATAAAGCGCTCAGATTTCGGTCTGGGCGCTTTTTCTTGACACTATTTTCAAATGATTATAATTTAACTTTCACTTTTTTCATATAATATATAAATGATAGTCACTTTCTAAAAAATTGCACTATTTTATAGACATTTTGTACAAAACAAAATGCCCCCTGTTGTATAAATGTACAAATAGTTATACATTTATAAATAAAGTATTTACTTTTGAAAAAAGTGTGATTAATATGTACTTAAATATAACAAAATAATGATTTTCATTTGAAAATTTTTATTTGTTTTATTTGAAAAGTAATATACTATAAAGTTATCAAGGTTCGATGTTTGATTGATTTTGTAAGTATATTATAACAAAGCTAAAAGCTAAAGTAAATAAAAGAATTATTACAAAAACGAGGTAAATGAAAATGAAGAGAAAAGAAATTTTAATAGCAGTTACAGCACTGGCACTTATCCTTGCTACTACAGCTTGTGGTGGTGATAAGCCTGCTGAAACTTCTGAGACATCTACTACAGAAACAACAATTGAGACCACAGTAGAAACATCTGAGACAATTGCTCAGACTACAGTTACTCCTACTGCTACTCCTACGCCTACAGCAACTCCTACTCCTACTAGAGCTACTGAGCCTACTGCTACTTCTGCTGAACCTACTGCAACTACTACTCAGCCTACAAGTTCTAATAGTGGTTCAGGCAACAGTGGAAATTCTGGCAACAGCAATACTCCTGCTCCTACTCAGTCTACACAGACACAGCCCACTCAGGCTCAGCCTGCTCAGACAGAACCTACTCAGACACAGCCTCAGCCTACTGAGACTCAGGCTCCTGCTCCTACAGAACCAGCTCCTACACAGCATGTTCACAATTACGTCGTAGTAGATACTTGGACTGAAGGTGATACAGTAAATCATTATTTCTGTCAGGGAATTGATTTTGGTCTTGACTATGATGCAGCTTGCGCGTATGCTGATGCTAATGGTGGTGGTATATATCAGCAAGCAGTTCAGGTAAATGTAGTACAGCATACTTGCTATCAGTGTACTGGTTGTGGAGATAGTTATATAGAGTAACTACAAGGAGATATATAAAATGAAAAAGTTAATTGCACCGATTCTCATTTGTACAGTACTTCTTACAGCTTGTCATAACAAACCTGCAGAAAACGTAGAAGAAACTACAACAGAAACTACTGTAGAGTCTACTATAGAAAATATTGTTGAGACTACCATGGAAACTACAGTTGAGACTACAGTAGAAACAACAGAATCTACTGAGTCTGTAGAAACAAATCTTGATGGTGCATTAGAAATTGAACCTAGTGATGAGTTAACTACAGATTATTGGATTTGTGTTACTGAATCGGATCAGATAGTTTGGGAATTTGAACCTCATAATAACTGGTCTCACATTGAAGTTGGTATGGGCGCAAATAGTATTATTGTACCTGGATATACTGCTTCAACTAGTTGCTTTGATTATGTACAAATGACCACTCTGTATGATGTTACTTATGATTATCATGTTTATGAAGATGGTACACTCTATGCTTATAAAAGAGATGGAGATGAATTAACTGGTCTTTGTAAGGTTTATTCTTATTCTGTAGATGGAGATACACTTACTTTAACTCATCTTTTTGATATTGGTCCAGATGGTACTATCTATGAAGAAAATTATCCTGAATCTGCTACAACTGTTTATACTAGACAGTCTGATGGAGATAGTGAATACTAATTTCTTTTATTTACCTCAATTCTTTTAAACGTAGACCCTAATCAGAAATGGTTAGGGTTTACTATTGCAAAGATAAATTAGATCTTTATAATCTAGCTTTGTCTTGAAAGTATATTTAATTTTACTTGATTATATATACTATTTGAAAGTATATTTAATTATATAAGATTACAATCTTAAATAACAGAAAGGAAATTATTAAAATGAACAACATTCGAGAGGGACCGGTTTCTACATCCTAAAAAAGAAACTAAAAACAATTATTTTTCAAGGAGAAAAAATTAAAATGCAAAGAAAGACACAATCTAAGATACTTTGTAGTTTACTTGCTACTTGTATGCTTTTCTCCTCTATTCCTACAATGGTTTTCGCAGATGATGGATCTAATGACGCCATTCCTGCAGAAACTTCAGTGTTAGACGCGTCTACTGAAGAGTCTACAACTACGGAAACTGAAGCTGTTGTAGAAGAAACAGATGAAAATGTGGAGTCTATTCCCACAAATGATTCTGAACCTACTACAGATGTAACGGAAGACATAGAGGAACCTCCTATTGAGGAGACAAATGTAACTACCGACGAAACATCAAGTGAGACTACAGTTGATGAAACTGAGCCTACTGATGAAACTACAGTTGAGACTACTGTAACTGATGAGACTACAGAAGAGACAGAAACAACTGAGACAACTGAAGAGGCTGAGCCTGTTTATGAGTATTCAGTTACTTTACCTGATGATACTTCTATTTATGAGGGTGAAAGCGTTTCTGTTGCTGCTAATGTAGTTGCTACAGCTACTACAGTAGAGAATGAAGAGGAAATCACAGAAAATGTTGATTATACTTTTGAGTTCTTAGTAGATGATGCGTTCTTTACAGATTCTACTACAATGACTTACACATTCTCTAATGCTGGTACGTACACAATTACTGGTAATCTTATTGTAGATGGTGAAGTTGTTGCTAGTGACTCAATGAATGTAAATGTAAATCCTGGTTTTGTAGAATTTGATCACTACTTTACTGAGATTGATGAGTCTCTTGTACAGACAACTGAACTTTTCGTTCAGACAAGCAATAGTTCTGTTTTTACAAGAAATACTAACGTTATTTCAAGATTTGATGACGTTTATATTATTTCTTTTGATGACGTTCAGACAGCTAGATATGCTTACTCTTATTATGTAGATAAGGTAGATAATATTACTGACTTGTCTCAAGTAATGTCTATCGCTACTGATGAGAATAGTGATGACGTAGCTGATATGTCTAACGTTAATAATGGTGGAGATGCTATTGCTAACTTAAATGATATTAGCGTTCAGGATTATTCTGGATATATCGCACTTATTGATACTGGTGCACCTGAAGCAGATGCTCAGTTCTCAGTAATTGGTGACGATCTTACTGACTATAATGGTCACGGTACAGCAATGTACAATTATATCCTTGAAGAAAATCCTAATGCACAGGTAATGTCAATTAAGGTTTTCGATGGTTCTAATGCTAATGCTGCCGATGTATATGCTGGTATTAGACTTGCTATCGATTCTAATGTTTCTGTTATCAACCTTTCATTTGTTGGTGCAAACTTAGAGAGAAATGCAATTGTTAAGGACATTATTCAAGAAGCTATCGATAAAGGTATTGTAGTAATTGGTGCAGCTGGTAACTACAATCTTGATGCAACTCAGTTTATTCCTGGTTGTATTGAAGGAGTTATTACTGTAGGTGCAGCTAATGCAGATGGAACTAAGTATGGTTCTTCTAACTTTAATGCTGACCTTTATGTAATTGCTACTTCTACTTCTGAGGCTACAGCTAGATATACTGGTATCTATACTGCCGGTATTGAAAGCGATAAGGTTTTCTATAATCTTGATCAGCCTATCGAGTATGATGATAACTTTGATCCTGAAATGCTCGCTACAACTATAACTGAATCTCTTAAAGCAGCTTATGGTTATGGTCAAGCTGTTGTTATATATAATGGAGATGGTTCTTGGTCTATTGCATATGACTTTAGTGATGCTCCTTATGAAGATGATTTTTATATTGCTGCTACTCAAAGTATGAGTATACGTGATTTAGATAATATTACAGATAAACCATTCTTTGATTCTGGTTGGTCAGGTACTGAAACTGGTACTTGTGATTTTTATAATCCATCTAGTGGAGATCTTGGTGAAGGTACAGTAACACTTACTGGTCATGGTAATGTATCTGCTTCTTCTGGAAGCCCTGTATATTTATCAGATTATGTTACTTCATTTACTGCAGTATGTTCTAGACATTATGGTGAGGAAGACTCACATCATGCTCCTTGGTTAAGAGGTAATCAAACTGTTTATTATAGAGCAACTTATACTACTCATAGATCTGAAGATAACTCAAAAACTTATATAGATTGGACAGTTGATGTTAGTAACCGTTCAGATTTCTCACAACCTACTTGGAGTAGTGAAAGTAAAACTATCCATTGGAGCATTACAGCACAAGGTACAGGATCTTCAGCAATTTTTACTGCATACGTTGACGGTGAACGAGTATATAGCTTTAATACTCCTACTCAAGAAACAGTAACTGAAACAATTGCCCATATTACTCATAGAATAAATGATATTGCTGATGCTGCTAGAGATGAATATGGTGGTGTTAAGAATAATGGATGGACTTCTGGATCATCTTGGCCTACAATAAGAGCAATTGCACAAAGTGGTTCAGCTACCTATAAGTGGGATGCTACAAATGAACAACAAGTATTCCGTGCAAAAATTTCTGGTTGGAGATGGAATTATGTATATCTTGATCTGAATAAGACAGGATTTGATCTTTGTTCTTTCACTGCTGGTAACCCTAACTATTCACTTCAGGGCGTAACTTTTGAAGTTCTTTATGGAGCTGATGTAGTTGGTACTATTGAAGTAACTAGTGATGATCACAATGGTAATTTAACTTATAGATTCACTTCTAATCCTTATGGAACAGAAATTGTTAGTGACGATAAGTTATCATTATCACATGAGCTTGCTGGTAAATCTGTAAGAATTAGAGAAACTCATGGTGGTATTAACTATTCTTGGACACTAAATAATACTACTACAGTGGCACTTGGTCAGCCAGGTACTACTACAGTGGCAAATATACAAAATGTACCTCAAGGTGACCCTGTTCGGTTAACACTCACTAAGAATAGCAATATAAATGGTGGTACTAATTATAATGGTAATATTGATCCTGAGGGAGCAATTTACACTGTTGAATATTATTATTCTAACGGTGGTTCTCTTGCTAGAACTATGACTTATGTTACTGATTCTAATGGTTATATTAGTTTTTATAATGCTAGTCAATGTACTTCTGGAAATTATTTTACTGATAATAATGGACATATTTCTTGGCCAGTGGGTTATTATAAAATTTATGAAACACAAGTTCCTACTACAAGTAGTATAGAACGTGGTTTACAATTAAGTTCTAGATATTGGACTATTGATGTTTGGACTGGTATTGATAATAATACTCCTGGTGATACTATATATAGAAATATTGTTCAACATAATCCAGATGGTACTACTGAAACGTTATTTAATGGTCCTGCGGCTCAAGATAATACAACTTTAACTGACGCAGTAGATTCAATTGATGTTGAGCCAGAAATTTGGTTACCTATTGGATTAGTTAAGGTAGATACTGAGCGTTATGCTCATGGTCAAGAGTATAGCAGACCTCAAGGTGATGCAGCTCTTGGTGGTGCTACATTCCAGTTATTAACTAATGATACAACTATCTTCGATTATTTACCTAATCATACTTATGGTGGACATACATATTATGTAGGTTCCGCTGTAACAGGTGGATATTATCAAGTTTTAGTTGATGGTGTACCTGTAGAAGTTACTACTGCTGATGATGGTTATGCACATACAAGTGTTTCTTTCCCTTATGCTACTCATTATGCATGGAGAGAAATTGTTGCACCTGAAGGATATATTCTTGATCAGTCAATTTATCAGGTAAGCTCAGTTTGGACAACTAATAATGGTAGTACAGTTGTTCCTCTTGATCACAATGTAGCTAATGGCGGTGTTTATGTTGATGAAGCACACGCTATTGTTGGTAATAGACGTAATGGATTTATTCCTGATACACCTTATAGAGGTCAGATTAGAATTGTTAAGCATGACTATGACTTAGACTCAGTTGGTGTTACTAATAGTAATGCTAATAGTTATGGTAATGGTATTGCTCAGGGTGATGCATCTCTTGCTGGTGTAAGATATGCTATCGTTAATAGATCTGAAAGATCTATTTTCTATACACCTACTGGTACTGAATACGAGCCTAACCAGGTAGTTGTTATTTTGACAACTAATGAGTATGGTAAGTGTCAGACTCCTGCTAACGCATTACCTTATGGTACTTATGACGTATATGAGCTTAGACAGGATGCTACTATTCAGCCTGGTGAAATCTATGATGGATCTAGTAAGTTAGGTACAAGCATTTATGCTAATGATTCCTATCTATTCTCAGAGGGTTATGCTCGTTCTGTTGTACGTACTACTGCTACTACTGATGTAGATGTTCAGAACTTTACACTTAGAACAAATGGTCAAGTTGTTAGTGGATTATTTGGTAATGAAGTTATTTCTGGAACGTTAGAAATCTGGAAGTATAATACTGAGACTGAAACTAACCTTAACCAAGGTAATAACCAACTTAACATTGAATTTGCAGTAGTTAATAGATCTGCTAAGGCTATTGAATTACACGATAATGATGGTAAGTCTCTTGGTGTATATCAGCCTGGTCAGATTATTGCTATTTTGACCACTTCAGGTAATGGTCATGTTGTACTTGAGAATATTCCTTATGGTACTTATGACGTTTATGAGTTGAGAAGAGATAATACTCTTGCAGTAGGTGATTACTATGATAGAAGCGCATCTAAGTACGGTTCAGCAGATTATGCTAATGCTATGTACTTATACGATGAGTCTATTGGTGATCCTTATTCTGTAACTGCTCCTCAGAGATTTGTAGTACGCAGACAACAAGCAACTACTTATACTCAGGTTTGGACAGATGTACCTCTTAGAGGCGATTTCGAAGTTAAGAAGTACAATGAAGATGGTTATCCTATGGCAAATATTCCTTTCTTAGTTCAGTTATTGCAGACTGATGAGAATGGTAAGGTTGCTACAGATGAAAATGGTGAGTATATTGTTATTGAGGAACACGTAGTTCTTACTGATGCTACAGGTCACTTCAATTCTGCAACTACTAGAAATAACCTTAATAGTCTTGATCAGTACTATGATGGTCAGGGTAATTATACAGGTCCTCTTGATAGTAGTGCTGCTTGTGGTATTTGGTTTGGTGTAGGTGGTCCTTATGGTTCTGAGCGTTATAATAATAATGCTTGGGGTGAATATCCTCATCAGAACAATGTTACAGTTGATGGTCGTGGTTCATTACTCTATGGTCAGTATAGAGTAGAAGAGCTTAACTGTGCTAATAATACAGGAATGACAATGCTTGAAAGACAGTTTGTTATAGATGCTGATCATCAGTTCTATGATGCAACTAGAATTCAGATTGATATGCATTCTAATATGATTACAGTAGCTAACGATCTTAATACTGATTCTAGTTCACTTTCTTATGGTACAGAAGTAACTGTTCAGGATGAAGTACAGCTTATCAATATTCGTTATAAGGACGAAGATGGTAATATCTTAACTTATAAGATTCATACTGATGTAATGCTTCATGTACCTGGAGAAACAGATACCAAGATCGGTGAAAATGATTATGAATTTGAAGCTGAACAGATTAATCCTGCTACAAATATCACAACTCAGACAGAAGTAATCGAATTCAAGATTGATTCTACTCAGTGTCCTGAGGGATCTTATATCTATTTCGTTAACTCTTTCTATGAGAAGATTGATAGCGATTGGTCTACAACTCCTATCTTAATTCATAATGAAGATGACTCTGTTGAATCAGAGAGACTTTATGTACCTACTATTAATACAGATGCTATTAATAATACTACATTAACTAATATAGCTTCTATTGATCCTTTGACATCAGCTACTGATGAAATTGAATTTATAGCTCTTCCTAATAAGATGTTAGGTGATCTTACAATTCAGTTAGTTGATGATAATGGTAATGTAGTACAAGATGTTGATGGTAATGATTGTACATGGTCTTCATTCATTTATGCTCTTGACTCTGCTGGTCCTGATGATTGGCAGTACGTTGATAAAGCTTATGGTAGAGTCTTAACTGGTCCTACTACTGGTACTATTACTATGGATGATCTTGGAATTGGTCCTTGGATTATTCCTGCACAGACTCCTGGTTCTAGTGTACACTTCCAGATTATTGTAGCTTCTACATTGTCTGGTGAAACAATTTGTTATGATAACATACACCTTGATGATCCTAATGAGGCTCTTAGATGGCTTAAGATTTGGTCTACAGCTGAATCTGAAATTGGTGATCAAGGTATGATTCCTCAGGATGAGAATGCTGTTGTAGTAGAGAATATCTACTATCAGAATCTTGCTGAGGACACAACAGTTCGTGTTGACGGTAAGATCTATGATGTTACGAATGGTACTGACAATGCTGAATTAGTACTTGAGCAGTCATTCTATCAGGATATTACTGTAGGCACAGACCGTTCTGGTGAGTTTACAGTCACATTTGATCCTATTGATACAAGCGACAAGGGAAATCATAGATACGTTGTTGTTGATAATATCTATATGGAAGTAAATGGCGAAGATGTTCTCATTGCAGAGCATAATGTCATGGATGATGATCTTGAGACTCTCTATGTACCTGATTGTAGCACAACTCTTTTCAATTCTCATGAAGCAGAATATAAGGTTGTTTCTGAAACTTATGCAGATGTAACTCTTATTGACCACGTTGCTTACACTAATGTAAGACCTGGTACAGAATTACAGATGACTGCAGTACTTATGGATGTTAATACAAATCAGCCTGTAAGAGATGCAGATGGAAACATTGTAACTAATACAGTTCAGTTCGTTCCTACTGAAGAATCTGGCGTTGTTGATGTACCTTTAACATTTACACAGGTACTTGTTTCAAGAGATTGGGAAGCAGATGATGCTTGGGTATGCTTTGAGAATATGCAGCCTAGCAGACCTGGTCATGAAGACTTTAATTATGTAGTTCATAATGATATTCATGATGAAGATCAGACAATTTATCATCCTGCATTTAGAACTACTGCAGTTAACGCTCATACTGGTACTCAGTATATTCAGAGCTTACCTGATCAGACAGTAACTGATACAGTTGAACTTAGAAACTTTAAGCAGGCTGTAGAAGAAGGCGATATTTTCACACTTGTAATTGAGGCACATGATGCTGAAACAGGTGAAGCACTTCTTGATGCTGATGGAAATGTTGTAACTGCTTCTAAGACATTTGTATACAATGGTCAGACATCTGAGACTATCGATCTCACATTCGATGCAACTGGTCTTGAAAATACAATTGTAGTATTCTACGAGACATTGTACTTTGGTACTCACACTTCTGGTGATGAGCATAAGGTACTTGAGGAAGTAGATAAGGATAATACAGCTCAGTCTGTAATTGTATTAGATGTTCGTACAACAGCTACTGATGATGCATCAGCTAATACTGATATTATCAGTGCTCAGAGAATTATCAATGATGATATTCATTTCTATGGTATCGCACCTGACACAGACTATGTAATTGCTACTAGACTTGTTGATCAGGCAACTGGTGACTTCATCACTAATGCAGATGGTAGTGAGTATGTTGTTTATACAAATTATCATTCACCTGCACATAGCGATAATGTTGCTGATGACTTAATTGATGCTAATGGTAATGTAGTTGGTGTTACAACTCACACAATTATCAAGATGGATATCAATGACACTAATGCTATTGGTAAGACAGTCGTAGTATTTGAGCGTGTATTTGTTGATGCTGGAGTAACTCCTGTTTGGACAGCAACTAAGATTACAGATGATGTTCCTACAGATGATACACCTTTCGCAAGTCACGAAGATATTGACGATGATTTCCAGACTGTACATGTTCCTGATATTCATACAAATGCTATGGATAAGAATGATGGAGACCAGACTCTTCGTGCAGAAGATGGTGTACAGACTATTGTTGATACAGTAACTTACACCAACTTAATTCCTGGTGATGAATACACTGTAACTGGTGTACTTGTTCTCAAGAGCGTATTTGATGATGATGGAAATCCTGAATACGTATTGTATAATGGTAAGAAAGTAACTGGTGAAACAACATTCACAGCTTCTGCTACTGGTAATGGAACTGTTGACGTTGAATTCACATTCGATGCAAGTCCTTATGCAGGAAGATCTGCAGTTGTATTTGAGACATTAATGTTTGAGGACATTGAGGTTGTTGTACACGCAGATATTAATGATGAGGATCAGACAGTTGTAATTACCGGTGAACAGCCTGAAATTAGCACATCTGTTAGAGATGCAGCTGATGGTGACAATGTTGTTGCTGGTGGTGAAAACCAGACAATCATCGATACAGTTGAGTATCACAACCTTGTACCTGATCAGGAATATACAATGACTTGCGAGTTAGTTGTATCTACTGGTCACGTAGTTGGTGAACCTTATGAATACGTTGTTGATAAGGATGGAAATATTGTTACTGCAACAATTTCCTTCACTCCTACTTCAACTGATGGAACTGTAGAAGTACCTCTTACTTTCGATGCTTCTAACTATTCTGCAAAACAGTTAGTATGTTTTGAGACTTGTAGATGGCTTGGCTTACAGACAGTGGCTGAACATAAGGATATTAATGACTTTAACCAGACATTCTATGTAAGTTCAGTATTCAGAGTAAGAATCGCTAAGGCTGATGCTAATAATATTAGCTACATGCTTTCTGGTGCTGAGATTACTATCTTCAATGAAGATGGTACAATCGCAACAGATGTAAATGGCAATCAGTGTGTTGGATTAACTGATGCTAATGGTATGGTTGAATTCGTTGTAGTCAATGATGGAACTCATACTTATTATGCTCAGGAAACAAAGGCACCTGCAGGATATAATATTAATCCTGATAAGTTTGCTATTACTCCTATAAGTGAAGGTGCTTCTTACGATTCTGATGGTGCACTTCTCATTCCTATCACAATCTTAGATACGATTATTGTAATCCCACCTAAGACTGGCGATAACTTTAACATGGGACTTTGGATTACTCTTGCTGTATTGGCTGTTCTCGGCGTAGCTGGTGGAACATTCTATATGACAAGAAACAAGAAAAAGAATAGCATTAGAGAAGCTAACGTAGATTCTTCTGATGTAGCTGGATCTTCACCTGATCCAGATCCCAATACTCCTACAGAAGAGTAACATTGTTATATAACTGTAGATTTTGAGTAACCCCAAGGGTATATCCAGATTAATTTCTGGGTATACCCTTTTTTATTCCTAACGAAAGGCTATTTATCTATAATATATTACAACTTTTAATTATAAAGATATAACTTAAGATATAATAGTATAAATATATGGGAGGGAATTTATGACCAAAGTTAGTTTGACTAAGACTCCTGATGAAATTAGAATTGAGCAAGAAGAGGCTGAACAAGCTAGAATGCTTGAAGTTCAAAAGGAGAGACAAGATAGACAAGAAAAAGTCGCTGCTTTACATAAAAAGCAAAAAACTATGAAGATTATAATCATAGCAATTATAGTAATTTTTGCTATTGCTATGTTAACTTTTGGTACTTATAATACGTTCTTTAAACACGTATTGGATTTAGGAGATGTTAAAACTCAGGTTGCTACTCAGGTAAACATTTTCCCTACAGATGGACTTGATGAATATGTTAGGTCCAATTGTCAAGAAATGTTTGATATGTACATGACATATGATAATAATGCATATGATTATGTATACATTGATGAGAATTCAGTTTATGTTTCTAGAGTTAAACCTATTACTAATAATCTTGCAGAAGTTTGGTTCTGTGCAGATGTTGTTATGAAGGAAAAAGATGTTGAGGTTACTGATCCAACAATTCTTGAAAGACTTAGAACTAATGGATTTGGTGTAACTGTTCCTGAAGAAGAACCTGTAATAGAAACTGTACCAGCTTATACTACTTGGGCAACAAATGAAGCTGGTTTAATTATTGAACCTACTACAAGTTGGGTATTCAATACTGAGACAGGTAAAGTTTATGTTCCTAATACAGAGGATCAAATATCTATTGAACAAGCAAATGCATTATTAACAGAATATGGTTCTTTAGATGCTATACCTGGTGAAGCTCTAACTGACGCAGTTGCTAACGCACCTGAAACAGTTGAGATTGCAACGATTGAAGTAGAAGTAACACCAACACCAACACCTGAACCTACTGAAGAAACTACTACAGTTGAAGATGATGTTATTGGTGGTGAAACAGAAACTGACACTGGTGATGATACTGAAATGGGAAGCATTGAAATGGCCAATGACAAAAATTCTGCAGCAGTTGAATATTATCTTGTAGGAAATGGTAAAGTATATCAAAGAGGTCAAGAAACTACTGTTAGATATACATTCTATTTACCTATAGAATTCTATTATACATATGATACAGATGGCACAACACCAGTTGCTTCTGGTTATAGACCTGCCGCTGCATTAAATATGTATGAATTAAATGAGATTAATCAAACAGATGCTTTTGATAATATTTCATTAAATGCTAGATATTCTTTCGAGAATATTGACGCAGTTGATGATGAGACTCTTGCATCTGCTAGGATTAAAGTTGATAATATCTTGAATGCGCTTTACTCTGGTAGAGATACATCACAAGATTTTTATAATTTTAGAACGTTCAACACTTATGGTGCTTCATACGTACGAATGGTTTCATTTAATATGTATACGGCAAATAACACTATGGGTTACAATGTATATTGCGAATACCTTATTCAGACTGAACAAGGCTTCCAGTATCAAGTTAATGCATATATGTTAGTAGAACCAGTAGGTGAAGGACAAAGCAGAACTTGGAAAATTACCGCTATTACTTAAGGAAAGGAGAAATCTAAATTATGGCACGTTCTGGAAAAATTAGAGCATTAGAAGGCGGCGGATGCAGCCTTTGCTATGCGTCTGATGACAATGTCGGCAAGCGTAGATGTAAGCACATTCTTAATGGTGCTACTATGGCTGTTAGACATGAAAAGGGAATGAATTTTGTAGACATTTCCGGAAAGATGGACGATAGTGATACTCAGTTTTCTATTAAGGCAACTGAGAAGGACATTAAGAATTATATCACTAGTTTGTCTAATGGTCTTTCTAAGAAGGATAAAGAAACTATTTTAGACGCAATGAGAAATAAGTAATTATTTCGATAAGAAACTTACAAAAATGAGGTACAGGTATGGACTGGAAAGAATGGAGTAAAAATACTGCTCACAATGTTTCTCAAAAAGCCAAGCGTTCTATTAAAGAGAATACTATTGACGCTGTATCAGACCAGTTTCATGCTGATGTTGATAATAATAAGGCTGTTCAAGCTTATAGAGGAGCAAAAGATACTTTATCAGAACTAAAAGATAAAAAGACTAATAAAGAAAAGCTTAATTATCTTTTAGGTAAAGCAGGTAATAAAGTTGGAGGAAAAATTAAAAACTCCAAAATTTACGAGAAAACCAAAAAGTTCATTGAAAATATCAAGACCATAGTAACTTTTATTATGAATAATATAAAGGTTATAGCTATAGTCTCACTTATCCTGACAGTTGGTGGAACTATTTGTATCTTTTTAGTTAGTTTAACTCAAGCATTTGGTCCAACTCCACATTTTTATTGTGAATTTGAGCCTGATGACTATACTAAAGATCTTGAATATTATCAGCAGTATTGTAAAACTAATCAAGATAGTTTTGTGCTTGAAAATTTAAATGGTCACTATATTGTTATGGACTGCGGTACTCGTGAGTCTAATACAGTAGAAATGGAAAAGGCATGTTCGATTCAGAATATGATCTTAAGAATTTGTTGTATGAATGATTTAAATTATTATGATTGTCTTTGGGGTGCCGATGGACAATATCCTATAATGCCTGCAACAGTTATACGTTATGATAACGGTGGAAATAATGCTAGAAATTATATTATAGGTGGTACTTATGAAACATCTGATATATATAGTTTTGATAGCGCTAATAGAGCATCATCTACTTTAGGTGCTAGAAACTTTGCAGCAAGTCAAGGGCTAGAAGGTTATACTGATGCAACTTGGGGTTATGTTAGAGATGCCTCTTTAAATTTCGAAAATAAAGTATCTGCTTATACTAATCAAACAACTAATACTAATTGGGTATGGGATTTAAGTGCTCCTGAAGATTGTACCTGGTATGTTCCTACTGAAAATTTAGATTTTTCTATTAATCCTAATAAGTGGTGGCGAGGCGGTACCGTTCGAGTAGAATGGCATAGTGCTACTAGTAATGAAATGTGGGAAGATTTAGTAGATTTAGTAGATCTTCTCCAAGGTAATAGAGGTTATAAAACTCATCCAGAAGGAATTGTAGTTGTTACTGCAGATAGTGCAATTCTTCTTACTGGATTTGATCCATCTCAAGGTGGATTTATGTGTATAGATCCTGCTAGAGGTATGGCAGGTGGATTTGAGGGGCCTGTTAATTCTGCTAATTTTAATAGTAGTGGAATAACTCAAGAAATGTTAGAAACAGGTAATGGAATTTTAGGTTATTATGAAATAAATCCTACTTTCATTAATAATGGTAAGCCTACTATGAGTGGATCTTTAGGTCAATACTCATTTGATAGTGGTTATGATGGAATGCTTATATCTAGAAGAATGACTATGTCCGGTGCTCCATCTTCTCCTTATGCTGATGCTATTGTAGAATATGCTATCAATGTTATGGAAGATAGAGATTCTAGAGGTCGTATTGTTGGTTATCTTTGGTATAAACATAATGGACATACTACAGACGGCTTTAGAGGGGCTGGAGATCAAAGTGGTAGATGGCATACAGATGTTCCACAAGGTATAATACTTGATAATTATGATTGTTCAGGATTAGTATGTTGTTGTGCAATATATGCTAGTAATGATGTAATACAATTACCACATGGTACTGATAGTATGTATGGTAATTCTGGTGTAGCAATACCACTTGAAGAAATGCAACCAGGAGATTTTATTCTTACTTCAAGTGACTATGGATATACTAGCCATCACGTGCTTGTTTATCTTGGAGATATAGATGGTGATGGTGAACCTGAATGTGCTGAAGCTAAAGGATACGAGTCTGGATGTGTTTATCATGAAGGTCTTCCTGGTGGAATATGTGAAGTATTTAGAATATATCCTCCAGATCAAACACCAGTTGTAGAAGAAGATATGTTGGGGTAAGTAACTTATGACAAAGAAACAAATTATTTTATTAGTTAGTATATTAGTTATTTTCGTAGGAGCAATGATAGGCATATTTATATTCAGAAATATGTCTGCTTCTACTGAAGAAACTACTTTAGATGAGCATGCTTATGCTGATAATGGTACATTTACCACTACAGTTGAAACTATAGAAGAAACTTATGAAGTACAAAGTCAAGGATATGTTTATAATCATACAGAATTATTGTCTGATGAACAAAATGCTACACGAACTCGAATGAATGAATTGGTTTATTATGATTTCGTTGAAGTAGATCATCCAAATGATACTGTTGTAAGTGCAACTATTTTGGATTCTTCTAATGATGAACAAGTATATATTCAATTTGAGTTTACAGATCCAGATGGAGTAACTGTAACAGATACAGCAGTAGTTTTATATGATGCGTATGTTACTCATGACTTTATGAGGTGTGTTAGTTTAGAATATTATGAATCATTAGAATAAAAAGGAGAGAGAAAATTATGCAAAAGTTACATATAAAGTTAAAAGCAGCATACCCCATTGTGCTGCTTTTGGCCTGCATTA
>Ga0247609_10002482_pt1 | contig 19495 bp, 10 predicted proteins | sample 172DNAGHGlowgp2_FD_193487 | JGI IMG/M metagenome (GOLD analysis project Ga0247609, IMG submission 193487) | Sheep rumen microbial communities from Palmerston North, Manawatu-Wanganui, New Zealand - 1728 DNA GHGlow gp2 | ecosystem: Host-associated > Mammals > Digestive system > Stomach > Rumen ...
CAACGCGTCGACGAATCCGGACTCGACGCCGCGCTTGAGGTCGATCTGCTGGTCGTCTCCGCAGATGACCATCTTGGAGTCGCGTCCGAGACGTGTCAGCATCAGCTTCATCTGGGCGATGGTCGTGTTCTGGAACTCGTCACACACGATGAAGCTCTTTGCTAGCGTGGACCCGCGAATGTAGGCGAGAGGGCATACGTGCACCTTGGAATAGAACTCGTTGCTGGTGCTCGCGAACACTTCCTCCAGGTTGCGTTCCTTCTTCTTGGTCTTCTTTTCCTTGTTGGAGATACCCGCCATCTGCTTGACCTGTTCCTCCGGCTTGACACGTCTTCCCTTGATGAGGGAAATCGCGTCGTAGAGGGGTTGCATGTACGGAGCTATCTTTTCGTCGAGGCTACCGGGAAGGAATCCCAGTTCCTCGCCGCCGGTCACGACCGGTCTGGTGAGCACGAGCTTCTCGTAGTCTCCGTGGTCCATGCCGTCGATCCCGATCCACGTGGCGACGGCGGTTTTGCCGGTGCCTGACGGACCGTTCACGAATACGATGTCGTTCTTTCGGATGGCGTTGACAAGGTCGTCCTGACCCTTTGTCTTGGTATAGATGGGACGGTCGAAACGGTCCCGTATGATTTCTTGGCCGCAATGCTGAATCATTCGCGAATCCTTGAAGTTGAGTGGATGGCTGGATTGCCATATAATTATCGTTTATACAATTATACGGTCTGCATTAACCAAATTACTATAAACTTAGTTTTATGGCAAACATTCTATTAGAAACCGTCGTTTTCCGAAAGGGACACAAGAATTCAAAGGGCGAGCTCGCCGAATGGGTGATTGTCCAGCACAACACCGGTAAGTTATTGTCCTCGCACAAGTCCAAGTCCGCCGCTGAGAAGCATCTCCAGCAGATGGAATACTACAAGCACGCTAAGGCTGAATCGGTAACTAATTACCAGAAAGAATTTGAGGTTTTCGTAGAAAGCGTATTCGAAAAGCTAGGCTGTCCGGAAGCATCGAAACCAGTTCTAGACGGCTTTCAAGCCTTGATTAATGCACAATAGGCATACTACTCCTCAATCTAAGCACTGAATACTCGTTATTCGGTGTTTTTATTCAAATGTTCATAATAAACTACGAAATGAACTAACAAATGGTGTTCTGTATGGCAGATATGACTAATCGGAAACCGGGCGGATGCCCTATGCCGCCACCGCCAAGACCGCCTCGACCGAAGCCGGTCCCAGACCGTCCAATACCCCCACCGCCACCGCCTCCGGTGATGCCGGGTCCGTGCTGTCCGCCGACAAGCACTTTGGTTCTCAATAACACGGTAATCAAGTCTGAAGACGGCACAATCGATGTCACCGAGGGGTATGACAAGGGCAGACCGGCGTACTTCCTGAAACTCGGCAGCAAGGTTGTCCAGCCGATTATAAATGGTCAAGAGCCGATTCACGTTACCGAAGAACCGTACGACCAATATAAGAACCAGTTCGTTGTCTCAGTAGACACCATGACCGGTGCGACGGCTAACAAAGGCGGAAAGACCGGTGTCGTCCCAGCCCCAAACGCTGGCGAACAAGAAAAATACCTCCGAGGTGACGGTACTTGGGTCGGCGTAGACCAAGAGATCGACCAAGATTCCAGAAACGCTGTTTCCGGACAAGCGGTCGCATCTGCTATTTCTGAAGTAAAGGAAATGATTAACTCTATCGGTCCGGTTCCTATCGAAAATATCCACGGTATTGTAAATCCACCTTCTACCATAGTGGATCCGTTGGACTTTGATGAAAGTAGATAAAGAGGTATATATGGCAGACAATAAATTTATAGATGAAGAAGGGTTAAGACAATTCTGGGAAGACGTCCAGAAAAAGTTGACCCGGATGTATCCCAACTTAAATGCGGAAACCGACCCAGCCGGTAAATATTACGGCAAAGAAATCGCCCGTGTATACCAGAAAGATGGTCAAGTCCATGTTGAACTAGGTGAATTCGGTGGCAATACCGAAGACGCCAAAAAAGCTTCACGTGCCTCGCTTAAGGTTGGCATTTATAAAGGATTTGCACTTGTCGATGATATTAACGCTCGTACTCAGCAAAGAGAGTTCAACCACGGAGATATCATTACGGTAAGTACATACTCCGGTACAATAGTCAACCCGTATCCATATGAATCAATCGATGTAAACCCTGGTGACAGTGTTATCCGCTGTATATTCGACGGTTCTGGCGGTCATGCTGAGTTCTGGCAGAAGCTGGCTTACAAGACATATGTAAGCAATTCGGGTATTGCACCATCAGAACCCGGTATCAATGTGGTAACATCCGTAACACAGAACGAAAGTACCGGTACAATAGATGTTGTAAACAAAAGAGTCGGCCTTTTGTACCACGGAGAATCTGGTGCAAATCGAATAAGTTTCGGATAATCTGTTTACAAAATACTTAAAAACTCTGGAGAACCTTCCAGAGTTTTTAATATGTACTAAATTTTCCGCACAAATGTTACGCTGAACGGAAAGCCCACGGCTTCAGCCGTGGGAGTATGTCAAATGGGATATAAAAGAAAAGCACCGATGACTCGGTGCCTTGTTAAATATTTGTGCCTCTATAGGCTCCGCGTCTTGGTCTTGCGCCCTGGACGCTGCGCTGGAGCCCTTCGGGCGTACCAGCTGCGCCGAGGGCGGACGGTGCCCGTGGGCTTCGCCCATTGCTCACGCCAACAAAACCTGGGCAGCACAGCCAAGAGTGACGTAGGTGAGGGACGGACGGTTATACGCACCGAGGTAACGCGGAGAGCAACCGTCGTGGGCAGCGCCACGGAAGAGAACGCGCCGACGGGAGCGAATACCAGCTTGACCTATCGCGTTATCATCTATTCGGCGGTACTGGTAGCAACATTCGCCAGTCGTCGGGGAACCGCCCGCTACTTTTCTCAATGGAGAGTAACCTGTCCTGGATAAGCAATATGCACTACTTGTTCCGCCGACTGTACTATCTGTAATAACAGCCTTATACTGGGTCTCCGCAGTGAATTTAGCATTATCAGTATGCTTCTCATTGGCTTCTGTTTCTGAAGTAACATAAGTGCCGCTAATCCACTTGGACTGGTCAGGTTCAAGATAGAAGGAGTACTTATAATCAGTTGCACCGTTACCCGTCGTCTCGTAGACGATTTCGCAACCGCCACCCTGGTACCACCAGATATCACCGACTGGGTTCACGCCTTCAGCCAATGCACATCTGAGGTTAACATGCCCAGAACAATTAGCTTTACCGCCAATAGTCTTCTTCGAGAACGCAATATCCTTATAGATACGGCAGTTCATCTTGTTATCGGCAAGTGTCTTGATGCCGCCAAGCGTCGGGACTTCGTAGTGCCATGTACCGCCGTTCCACTGGAATTCGGCATTTGCCGCAAGACCCATTTCTGCAGCAAGCGATGCAGCAATCTGGGGTTCCATGCACTGGAAGTGAGCATATTGGCTATTGACGACATTGTATACATACGCATCATTTGTGATGCCATAAGTATTCTTCATATTTGCGTTAAACTTGAAGTAATACTTGGTATCGCCATCCCCATCCAGTTCAAATCCGCCATTAGTACGGAATGTTGCAGCACTATTGCATATGTCGTTCGATGAATTGCCTGTACTAAATGCAGTACTTAATCCAAAGCATGCACGAGTCTTGTATGCAGCTTCGATTGAGCATAGGAATGCATTAAGCGAATGGTAACCGCCTTCGGCAACCGGAACCGCCGATCCGTCAGCACCACCAGCATTACAGCCACGAGCCCATTGAACCGTTCTATATTGGTTAGGACCGTTAGTAGCCGGATATGTACCGTTATTGTAGCATACACCAATACTACCCTGAGCACCATTAACAGTAGCATTAGTTGAATTAGCAGTCACATAGTTGTAGAAGAAGTTTCTAATCTTGCTAGATACAACTGTACTCGGTCCCGGAGAAATACCCGTGCGACGGAGCCGGTAGTCCTCTGGGTCGAACCCGTCTACACCCACGGGAACCGGCTTGGCGGCGAGACCGCGCATGTAGAGCGAGTTGTTCGTCGTGTCCGTGCTGGTACCGGAGTACACTCCGTCGATGACATACACATCGGAAGTACGGCCAATGAACACGGAATACTTGGTTTCTGTGGTTTCCCACGGAGCCGGGATGTGGTTGTTATCGTATGCACCGTATTCGTATGCCTGTGCGCCGACATAGAGTTTGACCTCAATAGCGCAGCTATAAGACGCACTTGCCTTTTCGTTGACCGTAGATAAGTTGGACTTAATCCATTCCCATACTACGGCTGGCTGGAACTTCCCATTTGCATCGAATGCACCAGTGATATTACTGGTGATATTCGTGTTGGTATCACTAGCTTTCCATGTAACTGTCTTGTTGTCGAGAGCTGTACTCTGTGCGGAAGTAATGCCGCATACCGTAGCGTAGGAGCCGTCGGTCTTCCTGAGCCAGTTGCCCGGCTTGAGCTCGGCGACCGGTGTCTTTGCGGTTTCGCCCTGCACGGCAGACATGTCGATGAGGTACGGACGCCAGTCGAGGAGCCATTCCTTGTCACCCGAGGATTCGGCGGCATTTACCGCGGTGTTCTCGGAGAAGACGGAGAGACCGTACTTGCCGACAACAGGGTAGATGTTGTCGAAGATGATGTCGTTGAAGGTAAGACGGTGGTTTGTGGCGTCATATGTACCGCGACCTATAACGGAAACCATGTCGTCGACGTCGATCTTCTTGTCGAGCTCAGACCATATGCCACCGGAAGTAGCCGCCTTGTTGGACCCTTCGGTCGGCACGGTATCCATTGTCTCTTCGACCGGGACAATCTTACCGTCGTCTTCGGAGATGGACTTGATGTATTTTCCGTCGCCACCAGCTGAGTTCACGTCAAGCGCATTGATTGCCTCGCGGACTGCCTTCGGCGTAGCCGCCTTGTCGGAAGCCGACTCGGTAGCCCCGATGGTATCTTGGAGGGTAGTCACACCGGATGCAGACGTGGTAGCCGCCGGAACGGTATGCGTATGCGTACCCTTTCCGGTGATATGCCCGTTGGCATCGTAGCTGGCATACGGGACTTGCAGGGTGACACCTTCGGATGCCGCGGATGAACCGATTGTACCCGCGGTGACCGAGTTGGTATGCGCGATGGTAACCTTGTTGTTGGCAGCATCGGGGGTTAGCGTGATGCCGGAACCGGCGACCAGTTCAAGCGTATCAGCGGTTGAATCGGCGGCGATTTCGGTGGAACCGACCTTGACCTTTGAGAATACATTCTGGTTGTTGATAGTTTCCCATGTACCCTTCTTGGTCAATGCCTGAGTAGCAGTCGTGCCATCGAACGAGATATTGGACTTGACAACCTTTCCGCTGGCGGACGAGTCTGTGATGACGAGCGAGTCACCGTTAGCGACAGATACCGCGCTAGCTGTAATCTTGCCGTCGTTAGTAATGTCACCATGCACGTGGTCACCGGCCGCTGCAGAGTCGGTAACCGTGACCGATTCGAGAATACCGTCGGTTTCCTTTACGGTTACCGAGACATGATTGCTAGAACCACTCTTGGTGGAATCAAGGCCATTGATTGCGGTTGTGACTGTAGATTTGGTAGCAATCTTGTTAGAAGATGCATTGTAGGTACCGTCGAGTTCCACAAAGTCGGTAGTCGTCTGAGTACCACCTGTTTTCCCCTTGACATACTGCAACTTGGTGCCATTGCTGTCAACCTGGACTTTCGTTACCGTATCGGTCCAGTCAGCCTTCCCGGAAATATCCTGGTGGCTCTGGAGGAATGTTTCCCAAGTACCTTTAGGAGTAAGGGCTTGAGTCGTGGTAGAACCATCGAATTTGACTGACGAACGAGCAACCTTGTTGCTGTCGGTTGCATCCGTGATTACCAGCTTGTCGCCGTTGGCGATTGTCGCGTCAGTCTTCTGAAGCTTACCGTCGTTGGTAATGTTTCCATGCGTATGGGCAGCCGGGGTAACTCCTGCGATTTCCACTTCGGTAATCCCGGTGACCTGACCGAGGGTGTTAGTGGTAATCTGGGGTACCTTGGTTGCTGAACCTTTGGCTGTATATGCTTCCTGGGTCTGCAAGTTATTCTGTTTCTTGGCGAGTTCTGTATACGCACCGCCCGTGGTGAACTTGGTGGTACCGCCCTCGACTGGAATGGCAGAGTCGCCCGTGTTTTCAACATTACCTAGTTCGACTTGTGCTTTGGTAACTCTATGCGGGTTATTCGTGTTGGCAAGGTGTGCGTCGTAGTTACCGACCTTGGTACTTGTGATGCCGCTAACAATAGCGGCCCACTGAGCTTCCGTGAAGGAACTGTGGTTGAGCTCGTACTCGAACTTCCATGCAGTCCCATCATATTTGAAACGCTTGTAGATGTCGTAGCCGTGGGCTTCGGAATCCTCCACGGAAACATATACATAGTCATTGTTGTCTTCGGTCTTTTCGCCTTCCTGTGCCGGCTGGTGTCTCCACGGGTGAACCGTAGCGAGTTTCTCGATAATTTTGTCGTTTGTAATCGGGCTCGTTACGCCAAGGGCCGTTTCTGCACTGAATGTACCGAGGAAGGTTGCCGTATTGGTTGCGACACTGCTGTTGACAAAATCAACAGTTGCCTTGACTGACGGGTAGTTGGCAGTACTTGCCTTATTGGCATCGGTAATCGCAGATACCTTGTTGTTTTTGTCTTCTGTCTTGTCCGTAGTGATGTTCACCGCGGAAACTTTGCCGTTGGTTTCGGTAACCTTGACTTGGACATTGGTTCCATCAGATGAAGTAACCGTTGCGTCTAAACCGTCAATAGCACTGTACACACCACCAGACGTAATCATCTTGGTAGAGTTTTGTGTCGGTGTGGTATCGGCGGTTTCAGCAACCGGGATAATCTTGCCACCTACTTCAGAGATAGACTTGATGTACTTTCCGTCGCCACCTGCCGAGCTAACATCGAGAGCATTGATTGCATCGCGAACATACTTCGGAGTAGCAGCCGTTGTTGAGCTGGATTCCGATGCACCGATAGAATCTTGAAGCTGCACGACACCCTTTTGTTCGGTAGTGCCATCTTGTATAGTTTTCTTGCTCGGCGAAATAACGCCGTTAGCATCCTGGGAAATTCCAGAAATGAATTCTAATCCAGTTCCACTTGCAGACGGGTCATTGACCGCATTCTGCTTTGTCTTGTAGTCGGAATGCTTATGGCCGGAATCCTTGAGGTTCCCGTTGGCGTCGAATGCAGCAAAATTGTCGGTCGTCGCCGTGGAAACTTTGTCTGCCTTGTTGCCAAAATCCTTAACGGGTACATTTGTACCTGCAATGCTTACTGTACCGGTTGCTGTACCTTCACCTACTTCAATGTGGTGCACATGGTCTTCATGGGCGAACTTCGTGGAAGTTCCGACCACTGCATTTCCGGTTGTAACATTGCCCGGTGTAGCGGTGCCAGGTGCCGCTTCGGTTTTAATAGTGATTTTCTTTGTAGATGAATCGGCGGTGATGTCAATTCCATCGCCTTCGACAAGTTCGAAAGAGTCAGTCTTGCTACCCGCGGAAACTGTCGTATTTCCGACCTTGACATTGCTGAATGCGTTCTGGTTGACTTCAGCGCCAGCTGCGATACCGTTGAGCTTTTCCTTGTCGGCAGCGCTCATGAGACCCTTGGAGCCACCGGTTCCACCCGTGGAAGGTGTTGCGAGAGTATCTGGGATTTTCACGGTATGTTCGCCGAGAGCCGTCGTATGACCGTCGGTATCCACCGTGGCGGAAATCGACTTGAATGTTTCACCAAAGCCAGGTGTCTGGTTCCGGGTATCTCCCTTGGAACCGTGGGAAGTTGCCCCGGCTGATGGATGGGTGTATACATTTGTTTCCGCGCCGTCAATCTTGATGTTTCCGTTGGTTTCCGAGGCTTCTACCTTGGTAGCACCCGGTTTTACGGCATCGAGCTTGGTCTTGTCGGCTGCGCTCATGAGACCCTTTGAACCATCAGTTTCTCCAACAACCGTAGCGACGGCTTCCGGGATATCCGCGAAAGTAGCCGTGATGTCGCCGTTGGCATTCTGCTGGAGGCGGGTAAGTGTTCTGAGAGAACCTCCCTTTCCGGTACCGGTTGCAGAATCGGTATCGACCGGCGTCTGGTCGTCCTTCTTGCCGGCAAGCTTGTTCTCCAATACCGTATTTGTCGGGAGAGCGTCGAGCTTACTGTAATCGGCGGCACTCATCAAGCCTGGATGGCTAGCATTTGCGCTTTGTATATTTTCAAATGTCGGGGTGATTACACCATCTGCGTTTTGGGCAATGCCGGTGAGAGTCTGTGCGGTAGACCCTTGATTGCCCGTAATCGGTGTTTGCTTGTCTTTCTTTCTGCTCGAAAGCGAATCGGTTGCATCCTTTACTGCCTTGACGGCCTTTGCGGTTGCCGCAAGGGTTTCCGAATCGGAATCCGTTGCGTTGGTAAGTTGCACCACACCGGTCTGCGACGTGGATGCCTGCCGGACTTCTTTTTTAGTTGGTGTAATGTCACCATTCGCATCTTGTGAAATACTGTCAATAAATGCAATCGCTTCACGAGTACCCGTAGTGGGGACCGTTGGGTCGCTAACCGGAGTCTGGCGAAGTTTCACATTGGCTTCCAGTGAATACCAGCCCTTTACACCGTCTTTATTCAAATAACGAAGGTCTTCGCCTGCTTTAACTTCAAGGCTGCTAGTATGGACACCGGCTGGTGTAACACCATCCGTGATTGTGCCGTCCGTGGTTACATGAACGGTCGAACCAGTGTGAATGTCTTCAGTAATTGCATTGATTTGTGTTACAGTCATCGGACCGTAATCGGTACCGCGATTTAAGATAGCATCATCGATGGCATTTTTGACTGCGCCGGACGTGACTAGCTTGTCAGTGCTACTTGACACGGTTTGGTCGATTGCGCCGGAGTTGATGTCGACAAATCCAATAGAACCTTGCACAATGTTGGATTTCTGGGAACTACCAGAGGAACCACCAGCAGCACCAACGACTGAGTTGGCGGCGAGTTCACGGTTAGTAACCGCGTTTTCCGAAATATCTGTATCCATCGTTTCGGCACCAGCAAAGTTCCAGTGTCCAGTGCCAGTAATATCGCCGGTCAATGTTACTGTCTTTGTATCTTCAAGCTGTTTTGCGTGAATCGGGTGGTCCTGACCGAGCTTGTCGGAAATGATGGACACCGGACCGGTTGACCGTAACGGTACCGGCGGGTCATGTTCTGCCGGTGCCGGGTCATCGTTAGCTCCGAGTAACTGCATAGTTTCGCCGTCGGTGCCTTCCGTGCCGTCACCGACCTTAGTCAGTGATGCTCCCTTCATAAGCCGAGTCGGAACAACGGTTTCCGTCTCTTCTTCGTTTACGACCTGGATATTGAGGTCATCCAGTTCATTGAATTCTTCTTGATTCTTATCCATAAAAGATTCCTCAAAACAGCTGAATTTCGTTTTATATTTCAGTTTATGCTGTTGCCACAAAAATGCGGAGAATTTGAAGTAGATTATTCTTCATGGAGGTATCAATATGAAAGGAAATGTTCATCTAGAAGACATAATCGAGGCAAACAAGACAAATCCGCTAACCGCTATAACGACCGAAACTTCAATAGTTGCAAACACCAACTTGAGCATATCAGCAAACGAGGATGGGACAATCTCGATATGGGAGGAACCGCCAAAAGACACTTCTAAAGAGAAGAAGGTGTACCAGATGTTCGGATACGACAAGCACGATGGCTACAGCGTCCGGCGTTTTGGAATATTCGAGAGCAAGGAACTGGCGGAAAAGTACCTGATGACGGCGTCTATGGCTGCCCTCGGCGTACCCAAGTACAAGAACATGGTCATCGAGGAAGCCGTCGTCAACCATATCACGGACAACTCGGCAAAACGGTGGTTCTACAAGTACATCGACGAGCGTCTTGATACAAACCCTCCACAGTATGTAGGAAAGTACATCGAAGACAATCAATCCAACTCGTTCTTCTTCGAACTGGTATACAAGTTCCGTACATTCTGATAACTGATTTTCGACTATTTGGCAAATATGCGGCATCCGCGTGCGGTTGCCGACTGGTCGCGACCGGTTACATATTTCCAAATATTTCGTATTAAAACAGAAAGGCACCGGCTTTGCCGGTGCCTTGTTTCATATGCCTTGTGCCCATGCACTTCGCGCGATGCTATCGCCCATTGCTTACGCCAGCAAAACCTGGGCAGCGCAACCAATATGAGCGCCGACGCGGGACGGCCGGACAGCCGCATCGAGGCAACGAGGCGAGCAACTGTCGTGGTACGCAGAGCCACGGAACAACACGTGCCGACGGGAACGAATCCCCGCGGAACCTTTCGCATCGTCCTCTATCTGGCGGTACTGATAACAACACTCGCCGTGGTTTTTAGAGACTCCAGACACTCGTCTTACCGGTGTATATCCAGTTCTTCCATTAGTATAAGCATTTCCTCGACCGCCGTCCATCGAATCGGTGACTATGGCCTGGTAAGTCGTTTCGGCATCGAACTTGGTATTGTTGGTATGCTTTTCATCATTAGACGATGTAACATAGCTTCCAGTAATCCATTTGTCTTGGTCAGGCTCCAAGTAGAACGAATACATGTAATCTTGGTTTCCAGTACCGGTCGTCTCATATACCAGTTCGCAACCGCCACCTTGATACCACCAAATGTCCCCAGTCGGGTTAACCCCTTCCACCAGTGCACACACGAGGTGGCACTTGACTACCTTGGAGTTAACCGTCTTGGCGTTGGTTATCTTGTAGATACGGCAGTTCATTCGTTTGTCTGTGGCGTGGTCAAGACTCTTGATACCGGTAATCGACGGCTTCATGTATCGCCATGAACCCCCGTTCCATTGGAAATATTGACCTTCAGCGATGCCCATCTCCACAGCAAGTGACGCCGCTATCTGCGGTTCCATACACTGGAACTTCGGATAGTAACCGTTTACCTGATCGGACAGATTAGATGATGAGCCTTGTATAGTCACCGCACTGGAACTCCACGTATAGTAGTTACCGTTTATCTGGCATCCCCCATTATCTACCGATGCGGTATTATTAGAAGAAACACCCGGACTAAAGCTAGTACTGTTCCATAGATCTCGTGTTCCATAAGCAGCTTCTATTGAACATAGGAATGCGTTTAATGCGTGGAATCCACCTTCGCCGACTGGGACAGCTTTTCTTGAACTGCCGTCATAGTTACAATTTCGTGAGTATACGTTGGTTGCATATTGAGATACGTTTACCCTTGGATATGTTCCATTGTTATAGAAAATTCCGGTTGACGCAGTTCCGTTATTACCATTAGTATCTGAATCTACACCAGCATAATTATAGAAGAAGTTCCGAATACAGTTGTTGACCGTAGTACTCGGTCCCGGAGATATGCCGGTACGTTTCAGACGGAAGTTTTCCGGGTCGAACTTTTTCGAACCGACCTCTACTGGCTTTGCCGTTAATCCACGTAGATACTCCCCGGTGGTTTCCGAGTAGCCGTCTATGACGTAGCAGTCCTTGGTTCTACCGATAAATACGGACAGATTGGTATTTGTAGTTTCCCACGGCGCCGGAATGTGGTCGGTGCCGTCAGCACTATATCCACCGTATCTATATGTATGGGTTCCATCATACACTTCCACATCGATACCGCTTGAATACCCGGTTCTGGCAAGATTGTTGATGTCCGCCCAGTGATTCTTAACATATTCCCAGAAGCCTTCCGCGTTGAATGTGTAGGAACCGTCGTTGAGGTATGCGTTGCAGCCTTGCGTCGCTCCTACTGGCTTGGTCGAGTGCCGGCTGGCATTTCCCCATACCAGATTGCGAGCTATGGATTCGCCGTTGAGTGAATTCTTCTGGGCCGGCTTGACGCAACAAACTGGTGCGTAGTTTCCATCTACATCACGCAACCAGTTGGCTCGGTTAAGTTCTTTGACCGGGGTCTTTGCAGTTTCTCCCTGTACTGGTGTCATGTCAATGAGGTACGGACGCCAGTCAAGGAGCCAGTCCTGGTCTCCGGATATTTCCGTTGCGTCTGGGTTTAGGGTGAATATGGGGTCATCCCTGAATATGGCCAGCCCGTAATTTCCCACTATCGGGTAAATAGTGCTGCCGAATATCATATTGTTAAGCACGAGCCGCTGGTCGGACGCCAGGTATGTTGATGAAAGGTTAATCTGGCTCAAGTTCTGGTCTAGGTCGGTCATCGCCAGCTTGGTATCCAGTGCATCCTTGATGGAGTTCTCCCCGGTGTAGGCAGGGTCATACTTCTGGGAGACCGTGGACTTGTCCGAGGTGGCCGCGTTTCCGCTGATGTTTGCCGATATGGTATTTGTCGAAGGGGTGAGCGTCACGCCGGAATCATACCGGGACGTAGTCGCAGTTCCGTTCGGGTTAGTCGCACCGGCCATCAGCAATGGATATGCCGTTGTACCGCTGTCATCCTTTGTCTGGGTAACTTTGGTATCGGTATTTGGGTTTGCAACCCACTTAGCGGTACCGTCCGAATCCCATCCGAGGAATTGCCCGGACGAACCGCCAGATGGAACGTGCTTGTTGCCGGAGGTGGTCGGATGTGTGTACTTGTTGAATGTGGTAGAACCAACAGTCACGCTAGAAGTTGTAGCAGAGATGCCGAGGTTTGCCGGAGTAAGGTTGACCTGGCCCGTACGATACGAGGATTCGGCGTTACCCTTGACGGAGACTGCTGCCGGGATTGCCGGGAGCGTCAGCTTGACATCGGCACCGTTCTGCGTACCGATTTTGGTAGCTGTATTAGAAACGAGCGTGACGTTGCCGGATGACTTGAAGTATGTGGCGTTGATTGCGTTGCCATCGGAATCCTGAGTAGCCTTAGTTGCAGTCTGTTCCTTCTTGCATAATCTGAACCCTGTTGGTGTAGTCCCTCGTTCAATTTTGATGTTCTTGATTGTAAAGCTATTAGCCGGAAGCCTACCAGCTACTCGACCGTTATCATCAATTGTTGCATATTCATCTGCATTTACACTAGAACCGGCAGTACCAGTAAATGCATAATGGCCGGAACCCGTAAAAATCATTATGATGCCACCACTCTGGCCTACGATGCCAAATGGCCAGTACCATGCTCCATCATCACTTCCGGTATATTCTACGTCCATAGAAACCGAAAGTACGTCAGTGGCAGATACAGCCTCAGCAAATTTAACGGAAAAATACGTGTCGGTATCTACAGGTGAGATTGTAAGTGACGTAGCATCACTGGAAATTGATGTGTTATATGAACCGCCTCTAAATATTTGATATGCCAGATTTTCACTATCTGTATATTCAAGACCCTTATATGATTTAGCTGCAACATTTTTGAACTGAGCAGTGCCATCAGTCCAAATGTGGAATACGCTTCCATCATAGTGACACCAATGTTCTCCGGCAGGGATGGTATAGTTGCTAGAGCTAGATACAGCCCCGTTAATCCAGACATCCCTTGCACCTTGCGAGTTGATATTCAGCGTAAGCTTTCCGGCATATGTGTTTGCATTTACGATCCTGATAAGGAAACTCATTCCGGATGTCAGCACAGTGTTAGTAGAAGTGGCAACTTTGGCTGCTGTTGCAGCGGCTGTATCGCAGTACGCACCCATCGTGGTGACAATGTCAGCAGCCTTAGCAAAAGCTTCAAACGTACCCTTCGGGGTCAAGGCAGTAGTAGTCGTGCTACCATCAAACGATACAGAGGATCTAGCAATCTTGCTAGAATCGCTAGAATCCGTAACAACAAGTTTGTCACCATTAGCAATAGCTACATCACTGCTTTGTAATGTACCACCGTTCTGGATGTTCCCGTGTGTATGGGATGATGGCGTACGTGCGGAGGTATACGGGTGGCGTGCCGGGAGAGCCAGGGTATGACTTCCGTCATAAGCCTGTGCCGTAGTGCTCAAGGTCAGGGTACTGTGGCTATGTTTCTTGCTGACGGAATCGGCGACATCGGTACCCTTGATGGTAGATGTTTGAACCTTGGCATTATCCGCATCGCGAATAACGACATAGTCATTTCCTGCAGCCGCAGCGGCGGTGTCAGTTAGCGTACCGGTATTCGATATGTTCCCATGCGTATGGGATGCCGGGGTAACACCGGTAATGGTTACTTCGGTAATACCAGTAACGTGACCGGTAGAATCCGTGGTAATCTGCGGCACCTTGGTAGCGCTTCCTTTCGCGGACTGTGCCGTATAGGTCGGGTGGGTGTACTTGTTGAACGTGTTGGTGCCGTCGGATACGGACGAAGATGTCACGGTAATGCCTACCAGGGCTGCGTTTGCTGTTGCCCATGTAGGTGCGCCGGAACCGGAGGACTTCAGGAGCTGTCCGGAAGTGCCTGTGCCGGTAGGCGCGTAGAAGGATGCTGTCGATGCGGATTTGGAGGTTCCGTTGAGTGTCACGGCGGTACCGGCAGCATAGGTAGACCCCGCTGTTACGGTGCCGTCGGCTGCGATGTAGACCGGCTTGTTGGTGTCACCAATCTTGGCAGATGTGGCAATCTTCTCTGCCTTGCTTACTCGACTCTCTGACGGATGCCTAGTATACTTCGGGTCGGCCACGAAACCACGTTCCAGTTTAATATTGGAAATAGTGAATCCGGATGGTGCCGTGGTGTATATATTGCTAATATCATCCAGTATATTAACTACTGACCCGGTCGTGATATCGGCAGTTTCAGTTTTTGTAAAGTAATACACGCATCTACCATTTTTATTAATAGTATGCGTAATAACTTTATTTAGTGCGTATGCACAAAATGCAGCGTATTCATTTCCCGATGTATTCAATCCAGACACGTCGAATGACAGTGTCAACATGTCGCCGGTAGTTATCGGTTCAGTGGCTTTTATTTGAATATAGGAGTCACCTGATGTCTTTATATGCGTATACGATGCGCCATTTATGTCATCGGATGGATTAGTTTCGGTAAACCTCGATGCGTTATATTTGAATGCACTCAGCAAGTTCCTTCCGTCACCCTGCGTCCGTCCAGTAAACCGCTTGTCAGTCCATAGCAAGAATTCAGTTCTGTCGTATACGCACCAGTACACGCCAATCGGAATAGTGTAGTTGGATGCGCTGGACGCAGTGCCGTTGATATATATCGGCTTTGCCGTCTGGCTGTTTAGGCTAAGCGTCAATGCGCCGGCAGACGTATTGGCTGCAGTGAAATAAATCCTGAACGGCACATTGACATGGTCGGTCAGATTGAAGCCAGCGCAAGTTGCCGTCTTTGCGGCAGTTCCAGCCGCCGTAGAGCAGTATGCATCCGGAATTATATACTGCCCAGCGGTAATAGCTGTATTTACGAACGCCGTGGTGGCAATCTGAGTAGAATTGGTACCAGCAGCTGCTGTCGGTGCCGTAGGAGTATTGGACAACGCGGCGGAACCGTTCGTAATACCGATGGCTTCCTTATAACTACTATTGTAGTTACCGATACTAATCTTGGCGTTAGCGTCGTCAGTGGTATACATCTTGGTGACGCCAGCATCCGAAGTTGTTGCGCCGTAGTCTACCTTGAACCCGTCGGTACTTCCAGATACCGTCAAAAGGTTAGTATCTGAAATTACACCGTTACCAAGGTCACGGGTAATTGCACCAGTCATAGCACCACCAGATTTAGGCAAGTATTGGCTATGGGTATGGTTCTTGCTAACTGCAACCCCATCATCATGTGTAGCACCATTCATGTCGCCAGTTGCGAGCTTGACGTGACCATAGTTGGCCGTTGTGCCTACGCCGTATGTGGTAGCGCTAGAAGCGTGACTTGATGGTGTACGTGCCGATGTATATGGGTCTGTAGACGGCAAAGCCAATGTATGGGAGCCGTCATAAGCCTGTGCCGTAGTGCTCAAGGTCAGGGTACTGTGGCTATGTTTCTTGCTCACGGCATCCGCAACATCCGTTCCCTTGATTGTGGAGGTCTGGACCTTGGAGTTGTCAGCATCGCGAATAACGACATAGTCATTACCAGCGGCAGCGGCAGCTGTGTCGGTCAATGTACCGCCACTAGCAATATTGCCATGGGAATGAGTGCTGGCCGCCTTGCCGTTCAGTGCAGTCTGTATGCTGTTGAAGTTGTTGCTTCCGTCATTGTACATGACCGGAGCGATTTCCTTGATATGCTTTGGCAGATTGTCCGCTGTGGATCCGACCGACAGCTTATCGCCGATTTCGTGTATATACTGTTTTGCCATAACTTACTTCTTCCCCCTTTTCTTGTTCAGAACCGTCTTCTTGCGGATGGCCTTGTGGCGAATCTCGCAGTTAACACGGATATAGTCCAGCACGTCCACCATGATTGAACCGGCGAGTTCGTTGGTCATCTTGACGTCCTTGGCCAAGTTTTCGTATTTAAGCGTGAACGGGAGCTTAATGACGTGGGTAATTCCGGACTTGTTGTATGCAATTTCCTTAACTTCTAGCATGTTGAACCTCAGTTTCTTGAAGTTTATCACTTTGCATAGAAAACTAGCTTCTTTCTTGCCAATTTATAACATGCTCATATAAACTGATAAAAGACAGTTAGGAAATTACAACATGGCACAGAGCTTCATTTCGGAAATAGGAGACCGTCTGGGATACAACGGAGTAGCGAATACCAATGGCGAGCATGTCAAGACCATATCAGCGGCGTACTACAAGAGGAACGACAGCGGAACGGTGTCCAACCCGTCCTTGCAGTCTGCCCTTGACGGAAAGATAAATAAAGCCGATGCATGCGAAATATTGGACGCATCTTACTACAGTCCGATATCGCAAGGAGCGTTTATAGGTCAGCATGCGTACTGTACAGCTTCCAAGACGATGTACGAATGGCTGGGTACGACACGTGGATGGTATCCCATAGCCGGAACCCATCATCGCATGATTGTCCAGATAAAGAACATCAAGGTCAGCGGTTCGACGGTTCCGCGCAATATTTTGTGCGACAAGACTGACTACACTGAAAGCTCTGGTGTCTACCAGTTCAAACCTATCGATCCAAAGCTTTATGCATATTGGTACAACCGTGGCGACAGCTTCGAATTGGGTCATGAAGTAAGTGGCGACCCATGGGGCGACGGGTATCCTATGTGGATTACCGAATACCATGCCGATCTGGACAGCAACGATAACTGGTATTGCACCAACCTGAATGCGGTTCACTACAACAGAGGTACGCTTCAAGGCAAGTGGTTCAACAATATTACTGACAGCGAGACCGGAATAACCTATCTAGAATGCCAGAGTTGGTAAGCGGTTAATGCTTAGAAAGAATTTTTTGAATATAAATTATAAAAAGGAGAGTTATCGATGGCACAGAATTTCATAAGCGAAATCGGTGACAAGTTTGGTGGCGATGGAGTTGCTAATACTGACGGGGTACATGTTAAAACTATTTCAGCGGAGTATTTCAAGAGAATCGACAATGGTGTCGTATCCAACGTCAGAATTCAAGACGCCATTTCCAGTACGGGAAACGGAAAGGTAGTTGCCACCGACCAATCGAGTGTCAATTCAGAGTTCAAGCTGCTTGCAACTGCGTCGGCAAGCCCGACAAGCGGTGCATTGACTGAAGCCGTGTACGATACCGATATTACGCTGAATCCTAGTACGAATACTATTGCGGCCAACATCTCGGGAAATGCCGCCACTGCAACTAAGGCTAATTACCTTACCGGATTCACCGCACGATCTGATTCAATTAACTGGGGAACACTTACAACCAGCAATGGATATAAATGTGTCACTGATTTACAATATAGGGAAGGTAATCAAGACACCGGAGACATCGCATTTGGCTACAAGGCTGGTTCCGGTTCTTCAGTTTACGAACTCTCTTGCCAGATTGATGGTTACTTCTACCAGAGAACAGGCCAAAAGCGGGTAATGGATGTCGCCGATATCAACTCTTCCTTCTACGCGCCTACCGGCGCAGGCACTTCTGGGCAGCTCCTGAAGTCCTCCGGTTCTGGCGCACCAACCTGGGCTACGGCCAACGCCGCCCTGGTAGGCATTACGGTAACCTCTACTTCCGTATCCGACGGAACCAACACGTTCAACAAGTACACACATCCGACCACCTCCGGCAACAAGCACATTCCGTCCGGCGGTTCCTCTGGACAATTCCTTGGATGGGATTCGGACGGTACCGCGAAGTGGGTTGCAAACCCGAATACCGATACGAAGGTCATTGCTACTGCCAAATCCGATAACGCAGAGTACAAACTGCTTGCAACGGCGTCGGCTAGCCCGACAAGCGGTGCATTGACTGAAGCTGTTTACGACACCGATATCACATTAAATCCGAGCACCAATACAATCAGCGCAAGCTTGGCTCGTACATTTGCAAGTTCGTCAAGCTCCACCGTGGCAGAAACCCCTATAATCACAGTAAGCGGAAGTACGGACGGGTTCAAACTCACATACGGTTCAGAAACGGCAGACCTCGGCATTACCAAGCTGTTTACTACTGATGATGCAAATGCCAAGCTTTCGTTTGGCAACATGGTCAGCTCTACTTACAAGGAAGCGCTTGTAATTACTAATGGTTCAGCAACGTTGAATGGAACTGCAACCTCTGCAAACTACCCAGCTGGTTTCTCATCTCGTGACACTTCAATAGGATGGGGTACACTAACATCTGGAAATGGTTATACGGCGGTTACAAAATGGGCGACTGACAGCGCCGAAATCGGATTTGCAAAAAAAGGTGGTGCATTATCTGTGCAAATTGACGGCGTGTTTTATCAAAGAGAAGGTTTAAAACGAGTACTTGATACATCCGATTTAGGTAATAGCATCCCAGTCATCGAGCACGTAACCACCATACCAACCAGCCCCACCGTAGGCACCATATACGCGCTTTAGGAGGCATTGACCATGTACCTATACAAGCCTAGCGGCGAAGCGCTGCGATGCGAGGGGCGCTTCGGATATGACGGAACAAACTGGCACGTGATGCCGATGTTGGAGAAGCGGGATAGCTCGCTCCCGTTCGAGTGCTACTTTCCGGCCGGCATGATGTACGGAATTGCAAAGGACAGCGGATGGCTCAATAAACGGCCCGCAATCCCGGACTTTCAGCACATGGCAAATTCCAGGAGGAACACGACTTTCAGCGTCTCCATATCTTCGAATAAGACAATAACCGGGAATACCAACTGCCAGTACTTCAACCTGTACCATTCGGGCGACTTGATGGCCGGATTCGCTCCGAGTACGGCCCTTTACGGGTCGGATATTCTCGTAAAGGAATATCCCGGTCAAGGTTCTATGTCCAGCATGGGAGTATTGCGCGAGAACGGATCGGCCGGAAATGTCTCGACCTATTCGACTTCGAAGTTTGCCCCATCGTTCAGTTTCCTCCAGTACGTAGCAACGGCGGAAGCA
>Ga0247609_10002484_pt1 | contig 19486 bp, 23 predicted proteins | sample 172DNAGHGlowgp2_FD_193487 | JGI IMG/M metagenome (GOLD analysis project Ga0247609, IMG submission 193487) | Sheep rumen microbial communities from Palmerston North, Manawatu-Wanganui, New Zealand - 1728 DNA GHGlow gp2 | ecosystem: Host-associated > Mammals > Digestive system > Stomach > Rumen ...
AAGATGAACATTGACTACGAGAACGTGAGGAAGGGAGTTCTTGCCTCCACTTACATAAACGACACGCACACGTAGGTTCCAGGACCTGATGGAAAGCTGGGATATGGTGGCAAGTGCTTCCCGAAGGACGTGAACGCATTCGAGAAGATGTTTAGATACACGCCATTGGGAAGGTTGCTTGATCCGTTGAAGAAACTGAACATAGAGTTCCGTGGCGAAGACAAGTGAAAATGGTAAATACGCATAACATATGATGTGTATATAGCCATGTCCGAACCAGAGAAAACTTTTGTTAGATTAAATATTGATGATGTTAGGAACATTCCTGACATGGTTGAAGTGTATTTGAATGGAGGTAATCCTCCTGAACTTGTGCTTCTACAACTAGATTCAGAAAAGTTCCCAAGACGAATATTGGATTTTCCAGAGGATGTCAGGAAATATGTCATGACGCATCCAAAGGTCAAGGTGGAATGGGATAAAGAATGTTCATTTGGCAGAGAAAAACATGAATAGGATTCTATAAATCCATGTGTTACGGTTTGTATACTGACGCACAATAGAACCAATGTAGCATGTGCCACTATTGATTACCTTGTCAAGAATCTCAAGTACGATAATTTGAAGTGGTGCATATCTGACGATAGAAGCACTGACGAAAATCATGTTGAATTGTTGATTTAGAGGTTTTTGAAGAATGGTATCCATGATGTAAAGGTGCTGAGAACCAATGACGAACATTATGGACTTGGTGCTTCCATGAATAATGCCCTGAAATATGCATGGACAAATGGTGAATTGGCATTGACGATGGAAGATGATTGGATTCTTCAGAAAGAATTGGATTTGTCATATTATGTTAAAGTTCTGATGGAGGACGAGGATACAAGTTTGATTCGTTTGTGCTACATAGATTGCAGGCACAAAGTGGAGACATATGACGATAAACTGGAGATTGTTGGGAAATCAACGAACAACTTCATATTCAACAACCAATGTGGATTGCGTCATAGAAGGATTTATGATTTCCTTGGCTACAACAAGGAAAACTGCCACGGGGACGATTAGGAGTAGTACATAAGGGATAGATACAACAAAATGACCGACTTTGGGAAGAGATATAAGGTGTTGTGGCCGAGTCATCTTAAAAAAGATTCAATGGATGATTCATCCTTATACTTTGTTCATGTTGGAAAAAGCGTTAGTGGACATGGGTGGTACGGAATACCTGAACGGTTCAAATGGATATATGAGGAAGAATGGAATGACGAAATCAAGTCAATGATAGACAGCAAACTGTTTTTCAGGATAATTATTCCAACATTCAACACATCTTCCACCATTAGAAGATGCATGTAGTCCATAAAAGATTAGACATTCAAGAGATTCAAAGTTGTTGTGGTTGATGATAATTCAGACGATCAATAGGAAACACAAAACATTTGCAAGGAATATGATTTTGTTGAATATGTGCAACTGGACAAACATGTAGACGCAGGGGGTTGCCGAAACATCGGAATGCAATATTTTCAACACGCCAAGTATACCATGTTTTGTGACAGTGACGACTATTACATGGACAATGACGCTTTCTTGAAACTTTACAACCACATTATAGATTGTAATTATCCAGAATGTGTCAGTTTTTCGTTCTATTGGGAGCAGTTCAAGAAAATAAGCGAACCAAACCAACTGGAGGCTCCCTGGTGCCGATGTGTGGACACCAAGATATGCAAGGAGTTTAAGGCGCATCGCAGAAAGCAGAACGATGTCATTTGGTATTTCCGACAATTTGATTGTTTGAGACGTGTTGAGTATTTGAAAGACTGTTTGTATTACTACACATGCGACAATCCTCTTTCGTGTTCAAGCAACATAAAAACATACAAAAACAACAATAGGGTTTTGGCTTCATATTTTTATTTGCTTGCTGATCTTCTGGAGGAGAAGTTTGTAAGTCCAGATATAAGAAAAGAGGCAGCACATACTTTTGATATTGTGTTTAAGAGAATCAAAAACAACTACACATTGAAGTCTCTTACTGATATCATAGATAATGGATCTTCGCCAAATTGAGGTGCCGTTTCACATGAATATCATGGATCAGAAAAAACCAATTACATCTTATGATTTGATGAAACATTCGTTTGTCATTTCTATAGACGATGACAGATACAATCAATTCAAGAGTGTTTTCTTTAGAAATGGACTGTCTCCACTTCCCGAAAAGATGATTGGTGTTACTGACAAGCGAAACACACCATAGAGGAATTGTTATCTTTCGCACAGAAATGTCATTCTGAGAGCAAAGGAGTTGGATTGGCCGTATGTCTGCATATTCGAGGACGATGCCTATCCAATAGAAAACATAAATAATGAACTTGACTATTATTTAAGAGAAATCCCATCAAGTTGTGCCTGTCTTATCCTTGGAAACAGCAGAATTTTGAATGCGTCTGATTTTAATGATCGTCTTTTCAATCATGTATCGTCATATGGATCACAGTCTTACATTGTGTTTCAGGAATACTACGATAAATATGTCAGGTTTCTGGATAATAGCAAGTACGCCGACGCATTTGCTACAACTAAAGATGGCATTCTCCCAAAGAGCGCGTTTTTCATGACAAAAAAGGTTTTGTTCATATAGTACTGTGACAAAAAGTCAATAAATGGACATGTTGGATATATTTATCGGGATTCAAGTGGACGTAATTTATCTTAGGATGAGATATTCAAAATGGGTTTTTCTCCAATATAGTAAATACTCCAATAAGGAGCATTTACATGTCAACCATAAACATTTGCATGACATCATATCCGAAGCGCATAACGAATTGCGCCAAGGTGATATAGTCGGTTCTTGAGAACACAGTACTTCCAGACAGAATATACTTGACCCTTTCCACCATTGAGTTCCCAAGATACGAGCAGGATATTCCAGTTGAACTCTATCGTCTGATAATGACATCTGACAGAGTTGTTCTCAACTGGGTTGACACGAACTGGAAGTCGTTCAAGAAGGTGTTTCCGGTTCTGCCATATCTTGAGGACGATGACATCATCATAGACATAGACGATGACATGATTCTTCCAAAGGACTTCATAGAGTCGAGAATGAAGGACTTCAAGGACAATGGATGCAAGTTCCCAATAACGTCAAATCTCAACCCAACGATGAACGTTGACAGTCTTGTTCTTTCGGCATATTCCCTATTCCAGAAGAAGATGCTGAACAACTACGATATGTTCCTCAACGACACGGTTCTCAACACCTTCAACGATGACAGAACTTATCTCTATCTTATTCACATGAACGGATACTTGTTGAAGCCCTGTACGAAATGGTGCGTCCAGGGGGACGTTGAGAAACTTGAAGTGATGCCAAGTTCTGGGTACAGATACGATGTTGGGGCTAGGTATGACCAGATTGTTGCTCCTGTTGTCAAGCAACTTTCCGATGGAAGGGACATCAACGAGTGCTTCAATCTGTTCAACGAAAATAAGGGAAAGAAGATGACAAAGGCCGACGAAAAGGTTGAAGACAACGCCAAGCAACTGTCCTTGCTTCCAAGGAGTGGATTGATTGATGAGGTGCATGTTCCAGAAGTCAGTCCAGACATAGCGAAATTGTTCCAGTACAACGTCAAGAAGAAGGTGAAGCACGACCTTGTATATGTGCTTGGAAGGGGAAGCAAGTTCAACAACCTTGAGATCAAGATTTCCATTACGTCCATGTTGAAGTTCTGTTCCCACTGGATAGGAAACATCTACGTTGTTGGAGAGAACCCAAGGATTCGGAACCCAAGGGTGAACCATATCTACGCTCCAGACATAACAAGGAACAACAAGGACGCGAACATCATCAACAAGATATTGGTTGCCATACAGAAGATACCCCAGTTGAGCGAAAATTTCCTTTTTTGCTCCGACGATATACTTGTCACCAAGAAGTCCGATTGGGAGGATTTTGCCCCAAGATACGTGTTTGACTACAAGCAAGACGATGAATCCAGAACTCAATTGAAGAAGGAGTCCAAGGACAACAAGTGGGATATGCTTCTTCTTGAGACGTTGGACAGGTTTGTTGGATACAGGGAGCATATCTACTTCTACGAGCCACACATTTTCGCCCCAATCAACAAGAAATACTTCAAGGAGATGTGCAAGCAGATAGACTACACCAACCAGAAGAATGTCATAGTCATGTCCTTGTGGTTCAACTGGTTGAATCTGAAGAAACCACTGAAAAGGTTTGATCACCAGAGCGTGTTTGGGCAAGATATTCCAAACTTGAACTGTCTTCCAAGGCATGTGACGTACAACGACAAGTCGTTTTCGGTGAAGATGTTCAGAGACTATCTGATAAGGTTGGTTACGATGGACGAGTTTCAGGATTAGTAGGTTTGATCCTTCTTGATGAAGCTGTCTATTGTGGTATCGTAGATAATTTCCTTTGGCTTGATCAGTTTGGTTCTGGGAACTTGTGTCTTCAGCCTTGGGCATATCTTTCTGAATCCTCTGGCTTGCATCGAATGTTCCAGATCGTGCATTTCTGGAAGACCCTTGAAGATATAGTCTATGCAGGCGGAAGCCTGTTCCATTGAGATTGCGTCATATACTCTGGGGTCGAAATCTGGGAGCTTGTCCCACCAATTCTCGGGTATATCGTTTTCCTCGATTTCCAACTTGAACAGTGGAGTCTTTGGGTTCTTGTGGCATTGGCCATCAGAAGTCGAATATTCGCCAACTCCAGCGCCACCAGAACCACCGCCACAGGAACCACCCTTTTTCTTTTCGCTGCTATTTTCCTTTTCTATCTGTTCGTCCAGCTTGTCTTCCACCTTGTCTCCAACATAGGAGCCAACTTTCTCTCCAACGTACTTTCCAACCATTGCTCCAACTGGTCCTCCATATGCGGCACCAACGGATTCGCCTACAGTTCCCCCTGCCGCTCCACCAATCGCCGCACCAGTTTCGCCTCTTTCTGACATCTTATCGTTTTCCTGATTTTCTTCCATGCTGATATTTACCATTGATGTTCAAAGATGGTAAATACCAACATAGACATAGAAAGCGAACAACGATGATCAACATTAGCAGCATATCGGACCTCAAGAAAAGGACATTGGTGGAGAGCAACACGCTCAAGTCTTTCGTCTTGTCTTCGGGGATGTCAACAGATGGATTCAGAACTCCAACAAGAGACGATATTCTCATACACGATTACCAGATGGCGAATTCCATAACCATCAACACAATCCTGTCGAACTACATAGTGAATCTCAAGTACGCATGGGAGAATTGGTTCAATCCAAGATATTCCCAGACGGATTCGTACTTCAAGATTGTGGATGAGGATGCCCAACAGATCGCCTTTGGCAAGGACACCGGCATGTTCTTGACGTTGGACGAAAATGGAGATGGTTCGTTCTGCTCAAGGCGGCTTTAGTTGGATGTTCAAGTGCTTCAACCGATGGAAGGGATATTGAGATACGTGAACCTTGACCAGGTGTGGTATGGAATACAACAAGTTGCAGTGACCGAAGAGTCCGAAGAAGAGGTTGACGAAAATGGGAACAAGAAGAGGGTTCCCGTGCTTGACGCCGCAGGAAAGCAAGTGATGTCGAACCATGTTGTGGTTTCTCCAGAGCCAATCAACAACTTTGCGGTGAATCCAAACCCATATGGCACGAATCCATTCGATATGCCTTTTCCAGACGATCCATCCACTGAAGAGGACGAGATGAGAGGTTCGTTCAACCAGTTCATGGATTGGTATGCTGGAAGCAAGAAAGAGTCCGTGAACTTGAACTGCATTGTTGAGAACCAATTCTATCGCATAAGGTTCGTTTCGGACGAGGTTGTGGAGGAGACCGTTGATGTCCTGGCCGGCGCAATCCTTCCAACGTCAAGGTATCTTGCTTGCGTGGCGCATGGACTCTATGGACTCGCCCCAATATACGATGAGTAGGGCAAGTTTGTTGCCATGCGCATATACGATGTTGGAAAGACCATCAAGAACCTGAATCAAGACAAGTACGAAAACCACAAATACGACTTCAAGTGGTGCGGATTCGCGTCCATAGCAGAGACGGTCACGTTGTTTGTTGTGTTCGAGGACTTGGACGAGGGCAAGTATCATTATGTCTACGTGAACGAAGAGAGCTACGACAACACATATGGGTTCGTGAAGATCAGGCAATTGGCGAACGATACGTTGGTTGTCAACCAAGACAACGTGTTCAACAAGATTGATTCAATAAGGGAGTTGGACAACGTTTCCATCGCGTTGACCGACTATGGCTTCTGGGACTTGGAGAGGAACGAGACCAAGGACATCACGTATTCGTACAAGAAGATGAAGACCTTTGCCGAAGTTGAATTGAACGTCTATCCACGCAAGGAGACAAAGGTTGTTCTTCCAGACGATGCCAACATTGGCTCTGGCTCAGTGGTTGTCGAGTACGATAAGCCATGGGAGTTGGACGAAGATGGATACTATTGCCATAAAACCACGAAGTTCGTGGAACATTTTGGAGTTGATGGAGAAGAGCATCGTTTTGTGGGTGCAGTGGATTTCTTGAACCAGGATGGGACATGGGAGGAGAACTTCGCAGTATACAACTCGTCTGGCGACCCAGAAAAAACATCTCCTGCCTATTTGCTTGCTGGCATTGACTTTCAGGACTTCAAGAGGTTGTTGTATTCCAACCAGATGGTTTCTGGAAGATTTTCCCAATGGTTGTACGATCAGGTGACTGACGAACTCAAGGGGCAGAAGTACATTGACGATATTGCCATTGATGTTGGAGAAAAGGTGCGTCAAGTTGGTGAACGGGTTTCCTACGAGAAAATCACATATCCACTTGAAAACATCTCCCAATTGTCCGGAAATCTGGATACGGTTGTAAAGGCGATTGAAACGGACAAGCATGGCACATTGCCATTGTTGCAGCAATATTGCACATGGATGAATGACTTCAAGGGCAACAATGGACTTGACTTGGATTGGTTGCTTGACGGTGGTGAACAGGGGTTGAAGGATTCCATTCGCGCATGGTTTGGGAAAGAGGATAATCCGGATGGATTCGTGGCGAAGCACAAGGGAACGTTAATCCAGGAACTGATTGGCAAGACAATAGACCAGACCATAGGCGACCATCAACCATATCCTCTTCTTGGCTATTTCAGAAACTATCTTCAGAACTTCCTTGGGGAAAAAATCAACAGCAACAACCAAGACATAGAGTTGAAAAACACAAGGTCAATTCTGAATGGAGTCAGAGACTTCATCGCGTCAAAGGCGCAGACGATGTTGACGATTGGTGGATATGCCAATGGACAATATCCAAACCTTGTCCATTATCTCTACTAGAACCAGATGATGATGGGAAGATCGAAAGTCCAGAGCATATATTCCATCTTGAACGCGAGAAACGAGTTGCTCAAGGCGGTAAAGTCGGCTCCATTTTTTGGAACATACCTGTCATGGAACGACTTGGAATCGCACCTGTCGGACAACGATCTGTTCAAGATTGGACAAAATGCTGGGTTCGCAAGGCTTTCTGGCTATGTTGATGGCGACAATTCAATTGACTTGGATTGGAACGATACGAAACAGTGGTTGTTTGGCGACAATGGGAACCTTGGCAATGTCAATTTGTTGAAATCGTTGGTGCGGACACAGGTATACAGACCATTGTTCTTCAAGCACAATGACTATGAAAACTTCACCAGAAACCAATCAAGGTATTGGTGCAAGACGCGAAAGACGTTTCTTGACCATGAGGGGAACGAACATGTGCTTGTCTGGGACAACAACACGTTTGGAACAGTTGACATTCAGGGTTCTGGACTTTTGTCCAAATATCAGGATGGGAGCATTGACCTGAACAGCGTCCAATATTCCACCCAGGCGAACACAATCCAGTACAAGGTTGTTTCTGAACCAATACAGGTGCTGGGGGACAAGTTCATATACAACGATATGGAGTTCTTCGTCACGCGAAAATCCACGGAAACAGGTATTCGGCAGGTGAAGTCACTGTACTTCAACGAGTTCCAAGAAGCCATGGAGACGCAAGCAAGCAAGGTAAAGATAGACGATAGTGGAGAGTTTGCGATTGGCTTCAACCACATTGGATATGGTGGAGACAAGGCATATGGCGAGGTGCATCTCAAGATTTCGGAAGATGGAACCTTGTTGGAGGTTGTGTCTCCAGAGGACGCATTTGAAGGAACGACAAAGTACAGACAGGAGATTGTTGACAATCTGTTCAACATTGATGGTGTTTGGTACAGGTTAATCAAGGACAACAATGGAAGGTGGAGTGGGATAGAGTACGCATATGTTGAAGAGAGCCTTTTGAGACAGATTCCAGTTTCATCCGATGGCGTGGCTCAGTTCTCAAGGTGGGGATTGACATTCAAGCTCAACTATTCCGAAGGCGACACCAACGTACAGGTAATCAAGGATGTCTCGGTAGATGTAAAGGATACCGTATTGAAGGAATGGTGTTCGTTCGATGATGGGAACGTTGAGATTGATGGCAACAAGACGTTCGAGTGGAATCTGGCCACCGAAATCTTGAGATTGTCTCGGGAATTTCCGGCCACTTCCAACCTGGGTGGTGGAGTTCTGTACGATGGGGATTTGTTGGATGGCGCGGACTTCACCTTGTCTGCCATTCATCAGTTGAACGATGGCTATGTCGAAACCATTGGCGTTCTCTCCAAGAAGAGCAAGGATGGAGTTGTGTTGTCAACAACGCAGATTGGAACTCTGTTTGACGTGAAAATGGAGTTGGCGCAAGGAAAGACCTTTTTCGGAAACATAGCCACCAACTACGAGATTGTTGATGGATATGAGAACATCTTCGTCACGGTTGGCAACAACCTTCCAAGGAACGTGTTGAACGCGGTGTGGACAAGCAAGGAGACATGGGATGGGTTCTGCTCGGTGGAGAAGAACGTCGGAACCATGGTTGACAACAATCAACCAGAAGAGGTTGACGTACAAGATGAGGAGGGGGATGCAGATGGAGGTCAAGGAAGTGTTGAAGCCCAACAGGTTGCCGAGCAGCAACAATACGAGATGGTTGCCCAATTCGATGGAGATTTGTCTTCAACCTATCTTTCGGTTTCTCCCCAATATGGCTCTGGGACGAACATAACGGGATATCTGGTAAAGACCTCTCCGAAGGATATTGGATACAGCGTGGTTCCAGTGGATGGAAAGATCCATGTTGTCGTGGAAGGCCGCCGCTTTTCAATAGACTTGATCCAGAAGACGATAGACTATCTGAGGTTCGATGAGATGCCGGTGAATCTGTTGGACTTTTCGACAACTTATCTGCCTGAAAAGTTGAGAGACAATCTCCTTGACAACACGAGACAGGCGATGTTGGCGCAGATTGTTGACGCCATCATGTCGGCGGAAGATGGAGAACGAAAGCAGATGTCAATCTCGACCCCAGGATTGAATTGCTATCTTGACATGTTCTCGGACTTGGTTTCGCTTGAGAATTTCGTCCTTGTCGGAGGCATCCAACAAGATTCCAACGAGGCGAAGAAGTTCCAAGAGGTGTTCAAGAACAGTGTCCATCCAGGAGACGAGTCCTTGCTTGGCGTATGTTGGGAATACTTGAATGAGAAGATAAGCGACACCTTCTCTGGAAACAGTTCAATTCTGCTGAATGGGGAACCCTCGATATCCACAACACGCGAGGATAATGGACAGGACATCTTCACCTTGCGGGCGATTGTTGACTTGAGCATATCCCAGAACAAGGAGTTGGTGAGACATCTTTCGTTGTCTGACGAATCTTGGAAAGACAAGTGGATTGTTGGAAACGCAACCATCCATGAGGTTCCATTGGTTGTGGAGTTTACGCCATTTTTCGATGGAGCCTCGAATAGCCTGAAGATAGACGCAAGATGCCATGTGGAGAAGAGCAAGGAATCTGGATACGGCGTGAGCATAGAGGGAATAGTGTACAACCTTGATGGTCAGGTCAGGACAAGGCAACTGGACAATCCTATCGTTCTTGAGAACGTCAATTTGGACGATGTTTTCGAGAACCAATCGCAAGGTCGGATTGGCAACCTGGACGATATTCAAGGTTGGAACCCAATTGACAAGATTGAGGATGTGTTCGGGTCTGCAGTGGAAAAGGAGATTGTTGTCAAGTTGACGGAAATATCTGATCTGCCTGCCATTCCAGTGTCAACCACCACGTTGAAGAATCCAACCTATCGGGATGGCGAGATTGTGATGACAAGTGGAGAACCTTGGGAACTTCAAGTGGGAATCCCAGAACAAGTTGTCAATCGCGATCCTGTGGTAAAACATGGAAGAACCATGTTCAATGGAGAGGTGTTTGACGTTTCCACAGACGATTCCAAGGTTGTTTCCATTGTTGACCCAACCAAGACCATGGATATCCACAAGGTCAAGGTTGGAGAAGAAGGCAACGACTATACGTTTGTTGTTGTTGATGGCAAGGAACCAATTGTCAGCAAGAACTACATGACAAGCCACTTCAATTTGCATAGAGATGAAGTTTCCAAGTCAACGTACCTGCAATACATACAAGGATACGAAAAGTTGTTGGAAGAGGTCAGTACATCAGGCGACATCTCGTTTGCCAATTTTGAGAACATGGCAGCATATTGCGATGGAATATATGACAAGTTGGAGGATGGTACGGTAAAGACAGCAACATGGGACGACACTGCCAAGAAAATGACGTTTACGTTGACGAAAGACGAAACTTCAACATCTTGTTCCGCAACTGAAGTAAACTGTGCCGTGTTCAAGGAAGTTGACGATGACGAGAAAGATCCAAGCAGAGAACCTGTATATGTTGACGATGAAGCAACAGAAGGTTCAGGAATTGTTGTTGGACCAGACCTTCAAGACAACAGCGAATTTGCAGTCAAGATAATGGTGGCGCAGAAAACCATATAGGGCGAAGAAGGTGAAGAGTCCCAGATTGAAGAACGCAAATACTATGTCTGGAACGACGACACTGGATATGGCGAAGCCACCCTTGAAGCAGATGGTGGCATATCAGTGGAGTTCAATGTTTCCGGAACCGAAGGAAGCAACAATGCAGGAAAGTCTGGAAACATCAAGGTCAAGTTCTACAACGTTGATGGCAACTTGCAGGGAGAGGATGACTCTTCCACCAGACCATTCGCCGCGCTTGTGGATGAGCAAGAAATCGTTGTGGTGAAGAGATTTCCAGACGAACCAATCCTTAATTTGGACAATGGGCAAGGGATTAAGATTGGCAATTTGTCCGTGTATAGTCCAATTGGAATATTGATGTTGTCCAGAACTGAAGCCCCTATGGGAGAAGAGTCGGAGCAGCCGGACTTGCCAGAAGGATTTGAGGTTGGCGATGTTGTGAAGTTCACGTTCAAGATGCAAGCCACAAAATAGAACCAGTATTATGTTGTTGCTCCAAGCGAACAGGAAGAACAATATGTTCAAGGAGACCTGAGGGTTTACATGGATGATACGTCCATATAGGTGGAGAAGATAATACAGATGTTCGACTTCAATGGAATCCAGTCCAGCAAAATAGAGGATGCGTGGGCATGGATACCAACGAACTTGGACGATGAGCCAAAGAAACAAGACGAGTACAAGTTGGCGTACTTCAACTTGGGCGAAGCTGGGCAGATGGACAGTCTTCTCTGGCCATATCAAGATGGTGGCTACAACGCCCCATACCAGATTCGTGCCATTTCCCCAGACGAGAAGTTCCAGATTGATGGAGACGTGTACGATAGGTACTACAGCGTGGTTGACACGCGCAAGGTCGATCCGGGACATATTGGAGCTGTCCAGGATGTTGAAGGTTGGAAAGTGTGGATAGACAAGCAAAGGACAATGAATTCCATTGGATGTCTGGCATCTGACAACAGGTATCTCAAACTCGTTCAGGAGAATGGCGAAATTGACGAAAACGTTCCAGACACCCTTCGCATTCAAGTGGAGCAATTGGCGAGAAAGTGCTTACGTACTGATTCCATGTACTTCGAGATGGTTCTTGGAAGGTTCAAGCAATTCTTGGCGCAACTTCAGTCTGAATTGACCTACAGTCTTTCAGCCGAAGACAAGCAACATGTTGTCAGTTTGTGCAGGTTCATGTTCAATGACAAGTTGGAATTTTCTGGCTTGGACGACAAGATATTGCCAACCTCCAGTGACGATGACTACGAAACCATATCAAAGGCAGAACCATACAAAGGCTGCATGGAAGAATTCAACAACCATCTGAGGGTTCAGTTCTTCGAGGACTTTGGTGGGTATTAGGACGAGACGGTTGAACCAGGAGGGGACTATTCCCAAATTCTGAAGCCAGAATATGGAACCCTTGACAGGATTTCAGAACTCAAGGAAGAAAAATTACGTCAGATTCATGGCGAGGTTGGGACATCCGTGTCGGACAACGATAGTATTAGAGAAGTGTTTGGAGAGGAACTTGATGGACAGGTAAGGTACATAAACGCGATACCAACGTCAATCAACGATACCATAGTTGGCATGGTTGTGGCAGATGGCAACTGCAACTTGTTCACTGACACGGGAAGATGGTACAGATTCAACTCCACCAAGTCAAATATCCAAAGGCTTGCTCAATTTAAGACCCAACAGGGAGGCTATGTGTTTCAGCCAACAATCAAGATGTTGGACGATTTCAGAATGGAATCCTCGAACTGGTTGTTCAAGATGGCGAACAGGAACTTGTCGGGATCGTACACGATACAAGATGCCCTTCTGGTTCATTGCGTGGATGGACAACAAGACTTGTGGTACTTGAACGTCCTTGACGCATATGTTCACTCTCTTGAAAAGATACAAGACATTGCGTACAATCCCATTGGAGACAGAATGTATGTCATATTCGAGGGAGACAACCATCTGTACGCATTCGATGGCTTGTCGGCTACCATTGATTCCAAGAAGAAGGTAAATCTGGTGAAGGGAAACGCCAGCATGAAGATAGAGACGTTCTGGACAACAAGGTTGGAACTTGGGGAGGACGATGCCCTCGGCCAGATATTCCTTGATTTCCAAGACTCGGATCATTGGAACATCAGACTTTATGGCAAGTATGATGGAAAGGACTGCGTGGAGACGTGGAAAGGCAATCCATCTTCGGGCTTCAACACATTCAACAACATCATATTTGGAGATTCCATGTTCTCGGAGGGTCAGTTGAGGTTCCACAACATGGCGAAGAACAAGGACATGTTGGATATCCTTGACATATACGAGGTTGATGGCAGCTACTATGGTCTGTTCAAGGACAATATCGACAACATGTATGTTGTGTTCAAGACCTCCGACGAGCAGTCAGGCGGCGTCATCCACAAGTTGCCATATCATATTGTTGTTCCACAGATGTTCAGAACCATTGACGATCTGTATTCCCTGTACGTTGTTGTCAAGACCAATGAAGGAAAAATTGGGTTGCAGGAAATATCGGTACCCGACAAGGAACTCTATTCCAAGAGGTTCTTGGACGTGCAGGGGATAATGGAAGCATCGGACAAGATGGAGTTCGATGAGGAAAATCCACTTGAGATATACCATCTGATGATGGACAACTTCGTGGTGGAAGACCCAGATACGTTCTTCTTGGCGTTGACAAGCGAAGGACTGGTGAAGTTCTTCTACAGAGACAACATCAAGAGGATTTCCATAGACCAACTGCACGAATACAAGGAACTTCTGGAAGATATGCTGGAGCAGACAATCTTGAACGTCCATCTTGGGGAGTTCCATGACACCGATGGATATTTCAAGAGCATCAAGGGAAAGGTAAACCAGACTGTTTCTGGATTTGACGTATTTGACTTGCTGCCAACCGAATTTGGATCCACGCAAGACATTGGCGTCATTCCAGATTCCAAGGTTGACGATACGGACACATATCAAGATCACAGGTTCGATTCAGTGCAGGTTTCCACCGACATAGTTCAAGCGGATGGAATGTTCGCCACAAGCGAAACCAACCCAGGCATCGTGTCTGCCGCAGTGTCCAATCCCGCGACAACATATGACGATGACTTCGTGTTCGTGAAGTCCTAGAGAAACCCATTGACGGATGGCACCGAGTTCTACGATTACATCTACGATACGGATGGAAACACGTTGATGGATCTCTATCAAGTGCCATTCATCTATCAGGTGAACACCAACAACACCTACGACCTCTACATCAACATTCCAACAACAAGGACAAAGTATCTCAACAGAATCTCCGGAACGTTGAAGTCAGACCTTACAACCCAAGTTCTGCCTGGAGATCAGAAGTCAAGGGTGAACTTCCTTGGCGAGTCCCTTCCAAACAACCTTGACGAGTCAACAACAAGGTTGAGGGTGTATATTGACAGAAAGTTCATCTCGGTTGGAAACGTGGAGTTGGTTGAGATTTCTGGAAATTCCATCCCACTTCAGATTTACAGAGACAGTGGAGCGAACAATGGTCTGTACGATTCAATAGCCCTCGAAAGCAGGTGGAATGGCGAAGTTGTTGAAATCAACGAGCCAAGCAAGGACATCAACAAGGTGATGCTTGAGTTCGAGTGCTATGGAACAGACTCCCAGTCAATCCACATATAGGGTAAAACTCTCATAAACCACTCATTGGATGACAGAAAATACAGATTTGGTTGATTTTTGCCAGACACCCCCTTGATGCAATCAAGGTTTTGTTGGTAAAATCAACAACCCCCTTGACTTCTGAATCCAAATAGTGTATACTGTAGGTGTTGACAAGAGAAACAAGGAGTAGAAGAAAATGACGAGAAAAGAATTGGTTGATTTGTTGGTTGCCAACTACGCCGAGGACGACGAGGTGTATGTTCGCTATCTTGACGACCAAGGCGAGTGCGTTGACAAGGTGAAGGGCGTTGAAGACGTGACGCAGACCCACTGCAACGGACACTATGAAGTACGCAATGGGCTTCTGGGACAGTGGACGAGGTTGGCTGAGGGTGATTCCATTTGGAACTATTTCGGTGAGTGTGTCCGGTATGTCACCGATGAAAGATACGATGTGACGCGCAAGTGCATTGTGGTTTGATTGAAAGTTTCAAGAAGTTGAGTATACAATGGTCATCCGAAAGCATCGTTTACAAGTAAAGGAGACACAAAGATGGAAACATACTTTTCATGGAAAAGGCGCATGGAGCGCCGTGAGCGAGTTCAGCGCCGTTGGGAAATCGTCAGGGAGATTCTTGGTGGACTTGCGTTTACCGTAACCATGTTTGCGTTTTGTGCGTTGTGCGTATTGGGTTCTGGCTATAATTGGGAGTAAAAGGAAACAATGGACACCATTCAGATTTCTGGACAATGGTATGTTGTTCGTTGGCTTGACGATAGCCATGAGAAGTTCGTGGTTGTGTCTGGTCCGTATGCCGAGAGGCATTGGGCGGTTTCAATGGAAAGGTTGAACGAGGTTTGATGAGGCAATGGAAATCGGCAGTACAACTGACAAGCATGTAATACTTGACCTTGGAAAGATTGACTACAACTGTCAGGGAAGGAAAGCCAACAAGGCGGATGTCTACATTGGGTTCACCAACCTGCGTGGTGAATCGGAAGAGTCTTATTTTTCTGTTGCAGGCTATATCTGGAACGAAAGTCACACGCACATTCTCCGTGGGGGAAGTGACACCGCGAAGTTTCTGCTTGAGGAGTTCTTCCCCCACAATTCAACCTTGAGGAAGGTGTGCCAGTTTTCCACAAGATGGCATTATGTGAACTTTTCTGAAATCACTGAGAAAGACAGAACTGAAATCATTGAGTTGATGGAGGAGATTGAGGACTTCAATGGTGACATCCGAAATCTCTGACAGAAAAGTTGTGAACAACTGTTTACATCCAGTTGAAAAAGTTGTATACTTAAGTGTTGAGGACAAAGCCCATGTTGGGCGAGTCTTCCAAGAAAACAAAAACAAAAACAGAAAGAAGAAAAGCAAAATGAAGAAGACCATGAAGAGGGTTGCCAAGGTGAAGTCCATCATGATTGAGAAGCCGAAGTCGGTTCTCGTGAAGCCCACTGCGCATTACACCAAGGACGAGGTTCGCTCGTTCCTGGGTCTGTCCAAGGGCACGTATCTGGTTCCGTCCCAGTACGCCGGCATGGGTGGACGTGGCAAGGTTCCTGGCACGGCCGTGATTGCGTTCCTTGAGAGCCGCAAGCGTGGCCGCACGAAGATTGGCCGCCGCTATGCGTCTGGCACGGTGACCGTGGTTGCCCGATAATCTGAAAGTTCCCCTATAACCTCCATTATTTGTTCTTAAATTGAAGGGGAACGAGGTGGCTCCGAGTGGAGTCACCTTTCTGTTTTACAATTCAGACAGTTTGTTGTATAATGTTCTGAACCCAAATGGAGAAATATGATGGGACAGACTGAAACCAAGAAACCAGCAAAGAGCAGAAAGCCAAAGAACGCGAATTCAAACGCATATGTGAACATCAATCGTGGCAAGAAGGGCTACAAGGACAAGTACAAGATTGAGACCGACAACGCCATCCGCAAGTTCAAGATGGACATGGGAAAGCCAGAAGATTACGAATTGACTGATCAAGAATGGAAACAATTCTTCCGCACAATCCTAATCCCAATGGACAAGGAACGCGAGACGAAGATGATTGACATGTTCAAGGAAAACAGGGACGAGTTGAACAACCTTCTTATTCTCCACAACGCAAAGGCTGGCGAAAACCTTGCTGAAGTATACTTCAAGAAGTATCTGAAGAATTGTCCAACCAAATGGTATGATCTTGAGGACTTCAAGCAACTTGCGAACGAGGGGCTGGCGATTGCCGCCAAGAAGTTCGACCTCAACTACAAGAACAGATTCCTCACATATGCGACTTGGTGGATATTGAACAAGGTCAGAAAGCCATATCAGGACAAGGGGGCAATGGTCAACCACACCTCAATCAACGCGCCAGTGGGAAACAAAGACGATGGAAGCGCAACTGCCTTGGAGGAAATCCTAGATCCCAATGCAATCAACCCTGGTTGGGATTCGCCCAGTGGTGGAGAATCCAACAAGTCTGGATACGATGCGATGGAGAGGAAAAGCGCGGAGGAAAGCCAGAACTTGTTCGCAACAATCAAGTCAATGAAGTCAACTTCCCAAGACGTGGTAGACATGGAAAAGACCCGGAGAATGGTTGACTATCTTGTTTCGATAGTGGAAAAGAACGAGGCTTCATACGATAATCGGCAGATTTTCTTGTATCTGTTCAAGAAGATTTTCAACAGATGTTCCACAATGTTTGACGATGAAAGCGCAAAACTGAACACCTATGTCTCGGAAGCCGCTCCATCCAAGGTTGAATTGCTCAATCGCCTGCATATGGACGAAAAGCAGTACGAGATGAAATGCAGGATGCTGACGAGGGGTGGATACGATGGCGTATAAAAAGGATTCTGACATCAAGCCAACCCTTGACATCTTCATGATTCTTGGAAACATATTGGTTGACAAGGACGAGAAGATATACGAAAGCCATGTCCAGAACGAACTGTTTCCATCTGTTTTTTCAACCTTCATGGTTGTTCGATATCTGTCAATGAACTCAAATCCAAACGTCAGGAAGATCGCACTTGATTACCTTCCAACCCTTGAGGGAATGTCAGATCATCCAGAACTCGTCTACAAGCTGCTTCTGAAAGTCGTTCCAAAGACATACAAGAAGTTCACCCCATACATCAAGTCTGGATTCCCAAGGGCGAACTGAAGAAAGAAACTGAATCCAGTATATTTGATTCCATTTTGCCTGTTTACATACCTATAGGTATGTTGTATAATGTAAATAGTGATAGGCAAACAAACTTCTAACGGAGGATAAGACAATGAACAAGAAACTGACAATCATGGCAATTGCATTGTGCTTCAGCATCGTGGCATTCGGCCAACATCACCACTCTGGATTCTGGGGTGGATTCACGGGAGGACTTGTTGGAGGACTGCTTCGGCCGCCGCCCCCACCAGTAGTAGTTGCCCCAGCACCAGTTGTGACAACCCCAGTTGTGACAACCCCAGTTGTGACAACAACTCCTGTTGTGACAACAACTCCTGTTGTGACAACGGTTCCCAACTATTCGTATGGGTATTACAACAACGTGTATTGCCCAACCTACCAGGGATATTACTACTACGGCAACAGTTGGGTTTGGGGAGGCCGCCCTTGGTATGGGCATCGTCCTCCACCTCCTGTGTGGCGTCCGCATCACTTCCACCACGGCCCTGGTCCTGGATTCCATCATGGCGGTCCGCATCACGGTGGATTCCATCATCATCGGTGATTGGTTTTACAACAAAGGGTGAAAAAGAAAGGTTGGTTCTTGATTGACAAGACCAACCTTTATTGTTTAGATGTGAAGTTTTTGTCAGGCAACTGAAATGATACTTGTGTCTTCAATTCCCCAAGGATAATTCTTTACTTCCTCTTCATCTTCAATATCCTGTACCTGTTGAAGTGTCTTTCCAAGGAAAGTTATGCTCGTCAGGCTACTGCAATCGTAGAATGCATCCTACCCGATGTATGTAACGCTACTAGGAATAGTCAATGTAGTCAAGCTGCTGCAACCCTCGAACACGCTCCCTCCGAGACTTGTCACAAAGTTCGGTATTGTCACGCCCGTAAGGCCGCTGCAGCCGTAGAACACCCCAGACCCGATGTTCGTCACGCTGGAGGGTATCGTCAGACTCGTCAGACCGCTGCAACCGTAGAAAGCAGAACCCACGATGCTCGTTACGCCCTCGGGTATCGTCACGCTCGTCAGACTGCTACACCCATCAAACGCCCCCTCCCCGATGCTCGTCACTGTACTTCCAATGTCTGCCTATGTTATGGTTTTTATCCATTCCCAGTTATCTTCATCAAAATACCCATTGTCAATCATCCACTGCCAGTCAAGTGTTCCTGTGATGTCGTGTGTCTCAACAGTTCCACCTTCAAGGGTGAATCTGGTCTTTGCTGGGTCAATTGCAGGCGTTGAACCATCCGAACCCAATGTAAGGACATTTGTTATCAAATTGTTCATGTACATGGCTTCACCTCATAGTTTTTGACCATATCTTCTCAGGAAGTCCTCTCTTGCCACCTTTTGCATCTCCATCATCTGTTGCTGTTTTTCGTCCTATGCTATTGGCGAGTTCATCTGAGTTTCAAGTCCACTCTTGTCCAGTATCACGAAATGCGTATAGGCGCATGTGAACGAATGCTGGATTTCATCTGCCTCGGAATAGGACAACTGCAAATCCGAGAACGCCTTGATCCAGCAGTTCTTGAATCTGAATCCAACCACAGGCTTCTTGTATGGGGAAAGCAAGGTGACATCAATGTCGCAGACGTTCAACAATCCAGAACCATCCACGTTCCCTGTGTCAAGCGCATTTGCTCCCTTGTTCACTGGGGCGTTGTTCATGCACCAGTTG
>Ga0247609_10002486_pt1 | contig 19473 bp, 21 predicted proteins | sample 172DNAGHGlowgp2_FD_193487 | JGI IMG/M metagenome (GOLD analysis project Ga0247609, IMG submission 193487) | Sheep rumen microbial communities from Palmerston North, Manawatu-Wanganui, New Zealand - 1728 DNA GHGlow gp2 | ecosystem: Host-associated > Mammals > Digestive system > Stomach > Rumen ...
AGGAGTTCAAACCTATCGACTTCACGCCTATATGGAACAATGTGAACAATATCGAACTGAACTTGAAGCAGCTGCAAACAGACAATCAGAAGTTAGAGATGTTGTTGGAAGAACAGGAGAAATTCTCAGCCAAACAGCAAATACAGTTGCAGAAATTAGAATCCAGTTGCAAGAAGTGGAAAATAGCTACAATTATTTGTGGGAGCTTGTTTGTAGGGACAACAGTAACATATCTGATACTGAGGTAAAAGAATGACAAATGTAATTTCTGGCTATTTCCAAGCAGCTTATTTTGGTGTAGATGCACATCCTGGCTATGTAGATTATTTGAAGTCTGCTTCTGATTGTGATATGCTAATTATTATAGTACAAAGTGTATCACAGCAATACAAAAAGTATGGACCACTGGCAAAACCGCTTCATAGCATTATACAGAATATTATCATGTGGTGTAAGCTGAACTTGAAATGTAAAGTTGCTGTAATGATAAATCATAATGATAACATTGCTGAGTCATTGAGATACATTGCTACAAGATATGAAGATGTACAATTCTGTAAAGATGGTGACAGAGATTATGAATCATTGCCACAAGAAGAAAAAGATGTACTGAATGAATGCAAAAATGTAAAGTTTAGATTTCTAGGAAATGCTAAGAAAGCATCATCTTCTGAAATACTAACTAATAATATAGGAGATATATAAATGAAGAAAAATTTACAGTCAATATTGAAAGAAGCTGGAGATAACAGCTGTTTAGCAATAGACTATATTGAAGCTGTTTTGGACTTTTTACAAGTTCCAGAACATTTACGTGATGGCTTTGCTGTCGCTGCTCTTATTGGAGCATACAAAGCTGGCGTATTTATAGAAGACGAATTTTACGTAAGAAATCCAGTTGGACTTATGAAAATGGTAGCGGAACAACTTGGGGCAGAGATAGAATGCAATGTAGAAAAGAAAGAAAACATTAGTTCTTATAAAGACTTACCGGAAAAAGGCTATGCTGCTGTCCGTCATGACTATAATGAGAATAATCATTGGATATTAGCTAAAGACCAATTCCGTATTTATGACTCAGTTGATGATTCTGTATGTGTCAAGAACGGAAAGCCGACTACAGCTAGAATTATAACTATAAAGAGGGTGCACTAATGTTTTATCGCTGGCGTTGTAATGCATGCCTTAGGGACTTTGATGAAGATGTAAAAGTGACAGAATATGATAAGTTCAAAGTAGAAGCTCATATTTGTCCATTATGCGGGAAATTATCTCATTTTGAGAGAATTATCGAATTCGAAGGTGCAGTTGGAGCTACTGGCGGCTATGATGCTGTAGCAGGGAAAGCAAAATGGCAGTAAAGATCACAAAATACATGGTAAAAGTCGACTTGACAAAGCTAAGTAAAAACCAATTTAGAGTAAGAAAGCCTGGTACTATACATATTGGAAACAGGTTTGTACCATTTTCTGGATTTGCAGAGTTTTTGCCAGCAATAAAAAATTGTAATAGCGACAAAACAGTGAACTATGTCTCATATTTGTTTATAGCTATGAATGCAAGTCTTGGAAAAAAAGAAATCTTGGAAGAAGTATTCTCAATGCCAGTGTTTATTATAGTAAGGGGCTAATATAAAATGTTTGCATATACTAAACGAGGAAAGAAAGTAGAAGATGATTTTTGGGATGAGAGCGGACTTACTTTTGGCGCAAGCGCTGCACAAATTGCAGCAGCTCTTGATGATATTGATTTTTGGTCTAATGCTCAGATGGAAAACTTTGATGCTAAAACCACAGACTATATTGACTATTGTCATAGGCAGATAGCAAAAATAAATTCTTGGCTAGACTATAATACTAGAAGAGGAAAGAAATAATGAACAATGCACTTTCAATGCTTGCACTAGGACAAATGCAAGCTGCAAAAGATTCAATAAAATTTGATAGCAATTATTCAATTGAGCTTCCAAGTAGTTCGATTGAGCTTCCGAATGGAGAAGTTGTAACACTTGAAAAGCTTATGGAATTCTGGATTGAGGGTCATCGTCGCATAGAAAAAGCATTAGAAATAATAAAGGAGTCGAAAGAAGTTGAACGAGAGCCAAAAGAAAAAGCGAAACTTCAGAGCAAGCAAGAAGTGGAAAGACTTCAGACACAAGATGAATGTGAGACAAAAGGGATTGGACCCGATAACACAAAAGAAATTGTGCAAGGGGGCAAACCTACATCACAGGAACCTAAACGAAGAAGAATACGAAAATCTGACAAATGAAAATGACTTCGTGATGTTGAACAAACAAACTCACGAATGTCTTCATTGGCTGTATCGTTATTGGAAGAAAGACCCAGAGATTTTAGATAGGATTTCTGAAGAACTTTCAAAATGGTACTAACTAAATAAAATATAGCTGAGTAGCAGCAGCTTCCAAGACCTGAAAAATGGTGCTGCTACAATAAAAATTCTATAGGAGACTTTTTAGAATGAAGAAGTACTATATCAATGTACAAGGTGGAACTGGACTGAATGTAAGTCTTACTCAGGTTATTACTGATTTGAAGGAAAAAAATCCTGATGAATACGAGTTCAATGTGATGAGTCCTTATTCAGATTTATTTCAGTGCTGTGATGGCGTAGAAAACGTTTATACACCAAATCAGGCTCGTGAGTTTTTGTTTGATGCTAAAGCTGCAAATGCTGAGATTGTTACAACAAGACTTTACGATATCAGCGATTTTATTTACAAGAGAATGAATTATAAGCAGGCATGGCTTCACTTACTTGGTATCAAATACGATAAGAAAACACAACCTTCAGACTTGACTACAAAACTAAATCCAGTATCAAAGTTTCCGATGATTGGAAATCAGGTAAAAGAAATGGAAAAGTCTATCAAAGAAAATGGTTTTGAAGACTTCGTAATCATGCAATTTTACGGCGGCCAGAGCCCATTGGTTCAGGTACCTGTTGGAACAGATGAAAAGGGAAACAAATTTCCCGACTGGGGAAAAGTTCCGTATAATGGTGACAATGAACCACTTCAGCGCCATTATCCTTCTGATATGGCGGCAAAGTTTATTCAACTCTTCAAGCAGGAACATCCAAAGACTGCTGTTGTAATGTTTCAGTTGCCGAATGAACCTCGTTATGATGGTACATTTGTATTCACTGTTCCTTACTTGGCTTATTATGAATTGGCTAAGTCAACAAATTGTCTTGGTACTGTTTCAATTGACTCTTGCTTACATCATCTTGTAGCTGGTATTACTAAATCAGTTGTACTTTGGGGCCACTCAATGCCAGAAGCTTTCGGATATAATTATCAGCACAACATTATTCAGGATTGCCGCAGAGATGATATTATTTACATGTCAATGCTTGGTCCTTGTGCAAACAAAATCAAGTATATCAAGCCAGAAGCACTCTTGAAAGAAGTTGACAATGAACTTTTTGTACCAGTTGTACCAGTAGAGGAATAAAAAGATGGCACAGCGTGAAGATGGAACATACGATAACAATGAAAACATTCTGAGATGCATTAGCAAGTTTGACAAAACAAATGACAAAAGAGACTTGTGGCCTTGTTACGGTGATCTTTTTCACGCTGTCAAATCTCTTATGTGGAAAAGACTAAAAGGTATACCAACTAAAAATCTCGATGACAACTGCAGAATTGTTACAGAGAGATGGATGCTGGATATTATCAAAAGAAAGTCTAAAGGTAAAGACATTACTAGTATGCGTAGCCCAATTTCATACGCTTATTTTATGATTATGCGTTATTGGCCTACTGACGATAAAATTATAAATACTGCTGTATATGCTGATGATAAAGATGAAAATGTAGAAGAGTGGCTTCTTGGTAACAAAGATTATTACGACTCAGACGACTACGACCCTTATGGTGAAATTCCAGATGACATTTGCATAATAAAATAAGAAGGAAAATACGATGAAAGATAAAAAATACAGCTTTTTGGCTATGCTTATAAATTGTATACGTGAGTCTAGACAAACAAAAAGAGACTTACGTCAGATAAAAAATATAGATAATTCTATCGAAGCATTTCAGAGAATTGTAAACACTATTGCTCTTGGAAGCGCTGAAGTTGAAGTTGAAGTTACACTAAACAATGGTGGTAAAATTCTTATTCGTCGTACTCCTTTGAATGAAACTGGATATGAGTCTTTTGCTCAGAAAGTAGAAAAGGCAAGAAAGGCTAGAGGAGTATAAGATAAATGGTAAACATTCCAATAAACTCACCTGTCGACTTAGAGACATATAATATCATACAGCCAGAGTTTTCTTTCAAGAAGAAAAACTCTTTATCATATAAGGGTGTTCTTCATAACATTACAAAGAATGCTGGAGATGGTTTCTTATCAACAACAGGAAAGAACGTAAAGGTATTTGGTAATAACATTATTGCCGGGGACTCAACATTTACACCAACTATTGAAGCGGTTGTAACAGAAAATGAAACTCTTGATACTTCTGATGATGTTATCTTTGCAAGAAAGACAATTTTTGGTGTATCATTACTTAGAAAAGTTGACAATAAAACTCTTATAAAGGTTACTCCAGATTATCCTACTACTCCATCAAATTATCCAACAGCTATTGATGTAAATGGTACAATTTCTTCTAATGGCATTTTTTATGAAGTAGCATACTATCCTACTTGGACTGGCATTTACAAATACAGCTCAACTGGTTCATACACTGGCGGATATGCTATAAATGCTGTTCTTGGTTCAAAATCAGTTACTTCTTATACTATTGATGGTGTTACATATCTTGGTTTTGACTCAGAAGATATGCGTAAAAGATATGTTTACAAAAATGAAGGCAATACATATACTTTGGTTGTACATGGCTTAGGACTTATTTCAGAAACTGGTTTAGTAACTGGTGAGCCATTCTTTTATAGTGCTCACAAGGCTACAACTCAAAGAAACGCTATTGCACAAGCTTCTGACCTTTCAACTTATGATAAAATAAGCGGACCAACAACACTTCCTATATCATACGACGAATATACCAATCCTACTACTGATAAGTTTCTTGATAATGGTGTTAGACAGACAGAAAGGTTTACTACTACTTTTATTTCACAATCAAACCCAACAATAGCAACAAAAGTAACTTCTGGTACTTCCTCATATTATCAAACAGAAGATGTTGATATCGGAATATGGGCTTCAAAAACAAGTGGATTAGGTTCAAACCCTGATACATACAGAAGTGGTTCACAGTCTGGTGCTGGAGATATTGAAAACAATCTTGGTATTATGGACATAAATGTACCGAATGTATTGGGAACAACGGTACATGTTTATGTTTACGCAATTCAAATAGTGAATGACACTCAGTGGCAAGTAAAAGCTATCCCCGCTATGAGACGCTCACCAATTGGTTCATTTGAAGATACTAATGACTGGAAAAAAACGTGGCAGTCAAGAGCTCGTGCTACTGAAATATCATTTATGAACTTTTCTACCCCAATTGGAAAAACAGGTTCTGTAGACGATGGTGAACAAGTATTCCCACATCTTAGATTCTTCGGTAATAATACAAATGAAAAAGGTATTTACTGGGATTACGGAAAAGGATGGGTAAGGTTCTTTTATGATACAATTCATTATTTGAAGTATAACAACTTTGGTACAGCTATTTATGAAGAGCCTTTGAAGCTTATTACTTGTGATGCTAGTGGTACAAAGATAGATACAGTAGACGTTTTGAATACTAAAAGCGCCGGTCCATACAGTTCACTCCTTGAAACGAACAGCGATGATACATACTATACAACAAGTGATTCATCTGTTATGAAAGAAACAAAATGGTATTCTGTTACTGGACTTTCTAGTGCCCAATCAATTCAAGGATATAGTAAAAGTGGACTCTGGGTAGTTCGTTTACACCCATTGACAACTGAACAATTGGCTGCAAAGACTTGGTTCTATAACCATTCATTAGGCGGTATTGGCTCTGATTCATTGTTGTCTGTTGTACCTTTCTCATTCAGTATTGTTGATAATTTCAGAGTTCAGAACTATGCACTGACAAATATTTCTTTGTCATACAATAAAACACTGTTATTCACACCACATGACATGGGTGATAATTATTCCATAACAATTGATGGAACAAATAAATACCTCGCTACTTGGTCTGCTGGAAAAGTTTTACATTCAACTATTGAACCAACTGGTACAATAAAAATTGATAAAGCAACTGACTATGTCTTTACTACAAACATTATTGGTCCAAAGAATGTAATTATAGAAAGCAGAAACGGAAACTTTACTTTCCAAAGAGCATTCATTCCATACATAATGGAATCTATTATAGACCCTTACATTGGAACTGAATACGTAATGCCAAGCGACAGGTCTTCTATAATTTCTAATGATGTATACTTTTATGGCTTTGGATTCAATTCACAGTTGTTTGAAAAAAACATTGCCTCATCATTTTTGGTACCTGCGGTTACTGTAAACTTCTTTGTAGATTCTTCTGTTTTGAATAATGTAAACAAGCAGGTTCTGAATAACAAGAAAGGTATTTTCAGGGCAGACATTACTAAAGCATTTTATGATAATGAAAACGTTGAAGAATACTGGACACACTCACAAGCAACAACGGACGTTTTGTATAAAAACTCAAGATACTTGGTTTCCAATGTTGTAAACGATTCATATGACTCTGGCTTTGCGGATACATCCTGGTTCCCAACTGCTGAAACTACAATTTACCCAATCGGTATTTTGTCAAAGACACAGGGTGAAAACTACATTACATCAACTGTAGATGTTGGTGACAATTATGCTGCTCGTTTCTATACAAAGAATAACAAAACATTCTTGGTATATAATATGAAAGCATCTGTATATTATGGTTCTGAAATCTTTACAATTCAGTCAGGTAACTATTACTTTGATGGACAAGGTATTTACTACTTAGGTTCACAATCAGACTATTCACAGAATGTTTTCACAGCATACGCTATTGGTATGAAGTTCCTTGCCAACTCTTCAGCTGAAGCATACTTCTATTCAAAATGGGATAAATGCTTGTACTTGTATACTGCTTCTAATACATTACAGCGTTCTATATCTTTTGCTGATATGGGAGATATTGTTGACTCACTTTATTCATCAGCAGAACAAGCGCTTTATATCTTGTTTGAAGATGGAAAACTTTTCATCAAAACTCAGGGTGATAGTTGTATTATAGAAAATGTTGTTGGCGACAGACTTCAGTCAACTGATGTTGGATGTCAGGTTATTTCTAACTCTAAGTATGAAGCATATAATCCTTGGATGTGGAATACATTAGTTCCGCTTGATATTGAAACAGAGTACCTTGGTAACCCTGACACTCTTACAAAATACAAGTATGTTGACTTTGTATTCTATTCTGATAATCCTGCTAACTATGATTATGAAGTTGAGTTTGACACTCTCAATGGTACAGAAATAAAGAAAGAAGTAGTAAAAGACACAATAAAGAAAGCAGAATGGAAAAACAATCTTATGAGAGTTAGATTAGTTCCAAAAGAACTTCAAGGAAATGCATTGAAGATATTCTTGAAGTCTAATAATATATACTTGTTCTCACTTTCTGTTGATGCTGAACAGACTTCTACAATGCCGTCTGCTCCAAGAAATATGAGGCACTAAAATGGGAAAGGGAATTAGAAATCTTACAAAAGTTACTACTGGTACAGTAAACGGAAAGACAATGAAAGCTGTCAAAACTCCTGGTGGCTGTACTCTCTTTATGCCCGAAGACGATATTGAAGAAGTATTGAACTCATCTTGGGCTGAAGTACTCGACACTGGTAAAGTTTCTAACAATTCCTTTCTTGGTAAACTTATTCAGCAGTCTGCTCAGAGAATATCAATAGAAGCATCCAAAGATGCTAATACTGCTATGTTTGCTATAAATTCTATGAATAAAATAGCAAAGAACACTTCTGATTATTACAACAAAAAGAAAGCAACAAACACCGACTTTTCTAAGTATTTGCTTCGTGAAAACTTGTTTGAGTATCAAAGAAAAGTATTTGATGATACAAATAAAAAGAAAACAATGCTCTGGGGCCGTCGTGCTGGTAAAACACATACTGCTGTAAGACTAGCATTGAAGATGGTTTTGGAGAAAGAAGAAAAACCTAGAGAAGTTGTTATTATTGGTCTTACACTAGAAAAAACTGCTGGTTTATACTGGGAAGAGTTGAAAGATGCAATAGAAAAAGCTCATATCTCAACTTCTCGTATTGATAATGGTGCTTATGAAATTACATTATCCAATGGAAACTCTATAAAACTCTGGGGTAACAATTCAAAGTCAGATAGAGAAAAGCTCAGAGGTAAAGACTCATATGCATTCATTATAGATGAGATGCAGTCTCAGCAGGGACTTTACTACTTGCTTACAGATATTATCGGACCAATCGTAAGAGGTAGAAATGGAGAAATAGTTTGTTTAGGAACTGCTCCTATTTCTGCTGGAAGTAAGTGGGAAGAAATATTGAATGATGAAAATTGGTCTCATTCTTCTGCTACAATGGCAGATAATCCAACTATTCCAGACCATGAACATGCACTTGAAAAAGTATTGGAAGAAAACCATTGGGATAAAAACAACATTACATACAGACGCGAGTATCTTGGTGAGATTGCTTATGATACTGAAAGAATGATCTTACCGAAGAGAACATACTATGAAGCTATTCCAGATGGCTTCCATCCTGTAAAATGTTATATTGGCGTAGACTATGGTTGGAGAGACTACTCATCTTTTGCACCAATTATTATTGACGCTCAAGGACAAGGTTATCTTGTTGGTGAATGGAAACAAAATAAAACTGGAGCAACTGAATTGGTAAATAAAGCAAAGTCTATAGTTGAAGCCTTCCATAAAAAGTATAACTTACCAATGGAAGATATTCACGTTGTTGCTGACTCATCACACCAGCAAATATCTGTCGACTTCTATAACCAGGGAATTACTCAAGTAGAGAATGCTTATAAGCAGGATGAAAATTATCAGTGGGCAAGACTTGCTGAAGCACTTGAGTTAGGTGAATTACAAGTTGTAAAGAATGACCCATTTGATAGAGAATGTAACGCATTAGTATGGCAATGGAATGCAGAGAAAGGCTGCATTATATATAAAATTGATGAAGATACTTTCCACCCAGATATAGCTGACTCAGTGAAATATGCGTGGTCTCAGTATCTTTCTGATAGAAACTTAGGATAAGGAGAGAAAATAAAAACTATGGAACACGCATCAGGAATATTGGCAGCTATTTCAGGAAACTGGGTACTGCTAATAATTATCGCATTGGTTTTGGCAGCAGGAATTATTGCTGTAAAGAAAGGCTGGATTTCCTTTCAAGGTAAAGGATTTTCTGTTGGTATTCAAGACAAAGAAAGAGAAATAATTCGTACTCAAATACAGTACGTAAATACTCGTCTTGACGGAACAATTAGAGATTTACCTCAACATCTTACAGAGGGACTTCACTACTACAGAACAAAGTATGTTATTTCAAAAGTAAAAGACTTGTATGAAGAGGCTATTATCTATAATCACATAAAAGAGGGTAGCTACATTTCATTGAAACAAGAGATCATTTATAATACTATTCTTGATTTGACAGTAGATGAATTTTTCAAAAGACCAGAGTTCAAGGAATATCTTTATAAACTTGTAGAAGACGTTTTCAAAAGACTTATTGAAATAAGAAATAGCAATAACTAATTGCATAATAAATATAAGAGAATTGAAATATGATCACACGTACTAGTAGGGAAATAATACAAACTGCAAAAACTCTAGCAAATGCTGATAACAGCGCATTTACTGATTTCTTTACAAATACTACTGTTTTGAATAACGCATACAGAGATATTTATGATGTTCTAGTTACTCACTCAAAAGCATTTGTAAACAAGATTACAGTAAATGAAGATACATTTTTGCCTCCTGACTGTTACACTATTTTAGGTGTAGAAGACAAGGCTGGAAATCCTGTGCATCAAGAAACATTTGTTGGAACGCAGACAAGTGGATGGAGAGTCGAAAACAACATCTTCAAATATCCAAAGACAAACTTTACACATACAGATTTGACAATTACATATGCTACTATTCCAGCTACTATTACTGCTCCAGATAAATGGATTCAAGTAACACCTGCTGCATATACAAAAACAAACCAGAACGCTGTTACATATGACAAGTCTACAGAGACAGTAACAATAACAGCAAAGCCAAGCGGACCAATATCATATCTTGGAAAATCTTTGGTATTCGACATCAATAGCCAGACAATGACTTGGGACGGAATGGACTTCTATGATTACATCTCAAGACAGAATGATGATGGCACTGACATCCGCTTTGTAAATATTCAAGTTGACAGCCCTTATATGGTTATTTCTTATGCAGACGGAAAAGTATATGTATTCACTGGTTGGCAGGCAACTGAATGGAACTATAATTGTATTTTTGGGCATGAGACAAAAGGCGAAGTATCTGCATTGACAACTGATGACTCAACTGGTTTCGGTATGTTATTCAGAAATGCAGACGATGGTAAGTATTACTATGCACCATTTGTACCAGACACTATTTTGTCATATCCAAATAATACATTGTTTGCATATATGGAATATAGAATTGCATACATCTTTGCTTCTATGTTGAATATCAATACTTCATTCCTTGAAAAAGAATTACAGAAAGCAGAGGACGCATTCTATAAAAATGTTGGGTCTACGGATAATGTTCGTAGAATTAGTAATTATCATAAAGCTAAGGGAATTTTTTACATAAGATGAGATATACAGACTATTTAGAATTCCTTAGAAGAAACGGTACTGATTTACATTCAGAGAAGCTACCAGAGCTTCGTCCAATGTTCTCAGATGACTATATGAGAAGAGCACTTGTCACAAACTTTTTGACTGAAGGAGTCATTGACGAAAATCTAGCGAAAATCTTGTTGACTAAAGCTTTCATAACTAATTATCTATAAAGGAGATAACATAATGGGATTTTTTGACAGCTTGCAGAATTGGATGTCAGGTGGTGATACATCTGATGCATACAGTCAAGCAAATAAAATATTAGAGGAAAGAAAAAAGAATGCCAAGTCTGCTGAACAGATTTATCAGGAAGGCAGAGGCGCTGCTGGACAGGCAGCTGCTGATAAAGCAGGTCAGGCAAAGAAAGCAGCTAAAGGTGCTGCTATGATGGGTGGTGCTGGTAAATTACAGTCTGCTATTGCTGGTGCAGGAGCTGCTGCTGATGCTGCTGCTCAGGGTTATTCCGATACAGCAAATCAGGCTGCTGCAGTTGAATCACAGAGAGAAGCCAATCTCAATAAGATTGCAGAACAGCAAGCTAATCTTGTAACAACACAGGCTGAAGGTCAGGCAAACAGAAGAAGCAAAATGGCTCAGGGAGCCGCAGCACTTGCAGCATCTGCATTGAGTGATGGCAATTCTAAAATAAAGAAACATCACTACATTCCTAAGGAGAGTAGATAACATGGCTGGAAATAAATTCAAAGAATTTTTATTCAAAGGCGAAGATGGAAAGAACGCCATTGACAATGTAAAAGATTGGATAAAAGGCAACAAGCCAATTATGGAAGCAAAGTCAGAAGAAGAAAAAGCAGACTTGAATAAAAACCTTACAAAAGCTCAGGAAGGCAGAGCTGCAGAAACACAGAGACTTGCTACTACTCAGACTGCTGTAAAAGAAAAAATTGCTCCAGAGGAAGCTGCAAAGAAAACTGGTGAAAACATGAAAGAAACACAAGAAAAGATTACAGCTCCAAATGATGTTACTGAAAAAGCTGACGCTGCAATCAAAGCTTTTGATGATAATGAAAAAACAGAAATTGAAAATGAGATTGCTTCAGTAAGTGGAGAAGCAGCACCTGAAACACCAGAACAAGCGAAAGAAACTCTTCTTGATTATGCTAAAAAGCAAGGCCTTGTTACAATTGATGAGAATGGTAAAATTGATTTTGCTAAATTGAAGATGACACCAAAATCAGTTATTTCAAAAATTGGTTCTGTATTGTCAGCATTACTTACTATGGCATCTGGTGGTGCAATTCCTCCAATCAATTTCTATAAGCTTTCTAATGCTGAACAAGAAGACCAAGCAAGAATAAAGCTATATGATGATTTGATGAATAACATTGCTGCAGAAAAAGGTGCTGTTGAGTCTGATAAAGTTCGTGCAGAGCAAGACAAGAAAACAGCTGAAGCTGCTGGTGAAAATAGATTTGCTGCAGATAAAGAAAAAGCAAGAATGCAGCAAGCTCTTGATAATGAAATGCAGAGACTTGCATATTCTACTAATCAGCAAAAAGATTTGGCTAATTTTATGGCAAAAGTTGACGCTAAGAAAGTACCTTATATGTATGAGGCTATGAGAGAGTCTGGTATGACAGAAAAGCAAATTAGAGATACAGTTCGTGCATATGCAGGTAGTCTTCCTGGTTGGACTGAGTATCTCAAATTAGGTACAGGAGTAGCAAAAGATGTTGCTGGCGTAGTTGGAGGCTTAGTAAAATAATGGATTGGAATTTTCTTACAAATACTGAGCCAGCTGTTGCAGATGTTTCTGATGAAACAACACAGTTGGACCTTATAAAAAACAATATTGGTTCTTATCTTTGGCAATATAAACCAGATTTCTCTGCTGAATATGGCGTTGATGATAAAGAACATTTAGGTATTGTAGCTCAGGAATTGCTGAAAGTTCCTGGATTAGACTCAGCTGTAGTTCAAGATGAAAATGGTGTATACAAAGTCAAAACTGATTATGTTGCACTAGCTACATTAGGATTGGTTGCAGCTCTCACAAGAAAAGTTGCAGCATTAGAGGAGATTATAAATAATGGAACAGATAAACAAAAGATTTCTGAAGACATTCCTGCCACAGGAGCCGAAGAAACCGGAGATGAAGCAGGAACAGCTATCCCAGGAGAGCCAATCACAGCAACAGAACAAGGTTTACAGCCCAGTTTGGAATCAACTAAAACAGAACAATCTGTCTAATATAATGCAACCTATGGGAGGCCAGAATAATGGACAGTAAAGATAGACGCTATATTTCAGAATTACGCACTGTTCTCGATACAAATATTGACTATTACGAATACATGCTTATGCGCTACTTCAATGATACGTCAATAGACCTTAGAGGTAGCTGGGACACTCAATGGCGTAATATTGGTTTTGATATTCCTTCTGATAATGACTTGTTACGTTCTGCATATATGAACGTTATAAAATCAGTTATTGACTCTCTTGTATCAAAGCTGAGTAACCAGAAGGTTCGTCCTTATTTCAATGCAATAAATGGGGATTGGAACACAAAAAGAACCGTAAGAAACGTTCAGCAATACTTTGACATTCTTTTTGATAATCAGAAAATAAATAAAAAGATTGCTACTGCATTCAAGTTGTCATGTATAATGGGAAAGGGCTACATTTTTGTAAACCCAATTACTTATGAGATTACTCCACTTCCTGCACATTGTGTATCAACTTTACAGTGCGAAGAAAGATATGGTAATGCAGAACATGCTCTTATTCGTTTCTTGAACTTCCCAACATCAAAGCTCACTAAGTATGGAATTGATTATAATGGAAATGCATTCAAATGTACTTTCCAGATGTATATTTCAACTGCTGAAAAGAAGATTGCATTGTTAGTAAACTCTGCTGTTGTAAAAGAATATACATATGACCATGATGCACTTCCTCTAGTTTCATTGTTCTTTACATCTCCAGTGTTTGGAACAAACACAACTTCTGTAGTACAAGAACTTGATGGCATTCAGACACAAGTTGACTTTATCAATGCACAGATTTCTGCAGCTACACAAATATCACCAATAAATCAGACATTTGTAGTTGAAGGAAGCAATCTAACTCCAAAAGATTTGACAAACAAAGCTGGTACTGTGTATGGTATCAAGATGCCACCTGGAGTAAATGTGCCTCCAGTTGTTTCTGTTGCTCCTAGAATGTTTGACCCACAATGGCAGACATTGCTAGACTATTACAAGAAAACAGCTTATGAAATGATTGGTATTTCTGAATTGTCTAGCATGAGCAAAAAGCCATCAGGTCTTGATTCTGGTGTTGCATTACAGACAATGGAAGATATTGAGTCTGATAGATTTGAGACACAAGTAGATCATTACATAGATGCTTTCGTTGATTTGGCTAAACTTCTTATTGAGATTTTGCCTGATAATGAAGACATTTTACCAGAGTCATTGAACACTTCTTCTTTGAAATGGAAGGACATCAAGAAACAGTCTGACTTGTTCAAAGTACAATATTCTGCAGCTTCTTCATTGAGTAAAGACCCTGCTGAAAAGATCAAACAGATTATGCAGCTTACTCAGATTGGTCTTATCTCACCTGATAAAGTTGCTCGTTATCTTGATATGCCAGACCTTGAGGATGCATATCATAATGCTTCTGCTGTTGCTGATGGTGTATCACAGTGTATTATAAGAGCTATTGAAGAGGAAGATTACTCTGTTCCTGATTGGGTATCTTATGAAAACTTGGCTCAGGAAATTACTGTTACACAGAATGAATTGTATTCTTCTTTGACTGATGACAAGAAAAACAACGAAAAAGTATTTGAAGCAATAAAGCGTCTTACAATGCTTGAAGATAATCTTGCTACAAAGATGGAAGAAAATGGTTATATCCAAACACAACAGCCTGAAGAAGCAGTTGAGTCTGAAAGCGGAATTGGAGTTGCACCAAATGCTGTAGAAGCTGGAGACATTACTTCAACTATTGAAGAAAATCCAGTTGAGCCAACTGATGCAATGGTAAATGAGCCAATTGATAATGAGGATAAAACAAATGGCGTGGGGAATGAAGTGGCCTAAGTTTACTAACAAAGGCTACACTACAATTTCTAGTTGGAAAGATATAAAAGACCTTACTAAGAAAGTAGAAAAAGCTCTCGATAAATCTCCTCAAGAGATTATGTTGAGAGCACCAACTTCTATAAGGTCATTTGCTAAAGGCAATGATAACTCATATCTATCTGGAAATGTAACAACAGGTAAAGGACTTCCTACAGAAGTAGAAGTAGCATCTCAAGCCATAGCTGAAGTAAAGTACGAACCACAGACAAACATATGTAAAGTTCGCTTTGTAAATGGCGATAAGTGGTATGATTATCAAATGACACCTGATGAGTTTGAAGAGTTTATGGCTGCAGACTCAAAAGGTCAGTATGTAAATTATGTAATGAAATATGAGAACAGAATGCCTGGTTTCTAATTTTTGCATAATAAAACTATAAAAGCAAAAAACTGCATAATAAATTATAAGAGGAAAAGATAATGGATAAAGAAATGGCAGTAAAACTTAGAGCTGCACTTGAAGCAATGGATGCTAGAATTGCTGCTCTTGAACATCTTGTCAATGACACTATTATCGGTGGACTCAAGTCTGCAGCTGAGGAATATGAGGATGATGAGAAGTTCTCAAACTTCTGCGATTCATATTCAGAAGTATATTCTCCTTTAGAGCCAGCTGCTGCTATCCTTTATGGTGAAGACTATTCACTTCCTGATGATCTTTATGAAAAAGTAAAGAAATCAGAAGGCTATGGTTCAGAAGGATTTGACGAAGCTGGAACAGTAAATAGTCTTTTATCTGAAATCCAGAGCAAAATTGATGCTTTGGAAGACTTGAAAGACAAAGTCGAAGATAAAAAAGATGAAGAAGAAGGTTCTCAGGAGGAAGAAAAAGTTCCTTCTGAAGAAGAATTATCAAAAGTATTCGACGAATACTCAACAAGAAACTAATTACGGTACCTATACCGTATAATAAATATAATAGGAAGGAAAAACTATAATGGGAATTGTGAATGATGCCTATATCAAGGCACTTTTGAAGACTGTATACATGAAAGGTGTATACAACAACAAGTACCAGAACTCTCCTATCCTTCACGACATTCAGAAGGAGAGCTGGACTGGTGGAAAGGAAATCCGCTATTCTGCTCAGTATGGTAATGGTGGTAACTTTGGTTCAAACTACAACCTTGTAGCAACAAACCAGACAGGCGGTGTTCGTAACCTTGAATGGGCAATGGAACCTGGTTACGCATTTGGTCTTTTCAACATCAATCAGCCTGAAATTCTTTCAACTGCAGAAGAGCAGGGTGCTTACATGAAAGCATTGAACAACAAGATGGCTGGTGCATTCGATGGTTTGTCAAAAACTTTGGCAATGTATCTTTACGGTGGTAAAGCTGGTGTTATCGACACTGTAAAAGCTTCTGCTACTCTTGCAGCAACTGGTAATACACTTACTATTACTTCTGCTGGTGCAATCAAACTTGATGTTGGTTCACGTATCGTATTCGCTCAAGGTACACCTACTGGTACTCTTTACGGTTCTGGTGCATATGCAACTGTAACTAACATTGACGACAACGATATTACATTCGACTGTCAGACTGGTTTGGTTGGTGTTTCACTTTCTGCTGGTGACTATATCGAACTTTACACAGCACGTACTGGTAACGTATTCAGTGGTATCGAAGGTCTTCCTGACATCATTCCTTACTTCGAAGATCGTACAGGTAATACTTGGGCTTCTTACATTGCTACAGACTTCCGTGGTGTTGACCGTTCAGTTGCTCCTTCACGTCTTGCTGGTCAGTTCGTAAAGGCTGCTGCATCTGGAAATACTCGCCTTACAGACGCTCTTGTTTCTCTCTTGAAGAAAACAAAACGTGCTGGCGGTATCAATGACATTATCGTAATCAACGATGAAACATTTGAGAAAGTTGGTGCTGAACTTGGTATTCAGAGAAACTTGTGGCAGGCTACAAATGAAGCTAATCCTTCACAGCAGTCAGCTACAGCTGGTTACAACAAGCTCGGTGTTGCATTCTCTGATGCATTCATTGGTCGTACAGTTGTTGATCCTTACTGTCCTGAAGATAAAGCTTGGATGTTCGAAATGGACGACCTCAAGCTCTATGATATGGGCAACGTTTCTAAGGCTCTCGATCCTGTAGCAAACGATTCACTTGGCAAGGCTGATATTGAGGCTGTTGGTGATGGTGGATTCGGTGACCGCGTAGGTGCTGAAATCAACATTGACAAGCTCTTTACTGTTGAGCCCGGTACTTCTGGTATGTACGGTCCTGAGTTGACAATTTCAGCAAACGTATATGCAAACTTTGCTCTTCGCAAGACTGCATCTGCTGGTGTTGCTTCTCTCTAATCAGTAACAAAAATCAACCAAAAATAAATGAAAGGCTGCTCAGAAATGGGTGGCCTTTCTTTTTGTTTGTTATCCAAAAATACTGTTGGGACTGTGTCCCATAACTATATATAATCAGATCTAGTTATTCTAGTTACTAGTAGAATCCATTATATATAGTTATGGGACACTTTGTGTCTTTACTGTATTTTCAGAACAACAAAGAAAAATATTGCATAATAAAATAAAAGGAAAACATTATAATGGTTCAGAACAGAAATAGTTATTACAATCAGATGAAGTCTATTCCAAAGAATGAACTTGTACCAATAAAGCAGGACATTGAAAAGCTTGATGAAAGAGTTACTAATGTAGAAGCTAAAGTTGATGAGCTTTCTAATCAAGTAATTACTGAATGTGTTATTGCTGATAATGTTGCAGTAAACCAAAAGCTTACTGCCGATAACATTGAAACAGACACTGTAAAGTCAAACACATTTACTGGAAACTCTGCAGAAATTGATACCATTGATGCTACTAAAGTAGAAGCCGATGAAGTAAAGGCTACTGATGCGTCTTTTTCTAATCTTACAGTAGCAAACAAAGTAAATGAATTATCAGTTGGTACATTACACACTGATACATTCAATCCTACAAACATTTCTACTAATACAGTTACTGCCGATACCGTTACGGCAGATACAGTAAACTCTGATGATGTTGTAACAGAAAAGTTACGGGTTACTGACAAAGCAACTATTGATAATGCCGACATAGGAACTGCAACCGTAATGAACGGCGACATTCATTCATTGTCTTCTGATACAATTACAGTAAGAGAGATCACAGCTGACAAAACAACATCTACAGAAGTAGACGCAAACATTGTAAAGTCAACCGTAGCTGAGTTTACTCGTTCAACTATTGACAGCATAAAGACACATACCATTTCTACTAACGGAAAACTGAATGCTGACCCACAAGGTGAAAGCCATTATTCTATTGATGTACCAAACTATGATAATGCTCTTGTACAGTTGTCAGGTGTTTATTCTACAAATGACAAGTGGTCAGTAAACATTTTGAAAGCTAAAAACACGGCTTACATTTCTGCTTCTGAAACTACGCTTGATGGCATACTTGACATTTCATATGATGACGGTAAACTTAGACTGAGGGTAAAATCTGACGGTATAGTAAATTACAGCCTTTATGTAAATGAAGAAAATCCGGCACCACTCACTATTTCCCCATTAGGCGACCATTATATGCCTTATTACTATGTACCGGAAAAGTTGAACACATATACATTGCTTGGTTATGATGACACAACTTCACAGTTTTATATCCCTGGTACTTTGAAAGTTTATCAGCTTACTGCAGAATATGTTTCTTATGAACGCCTTGCAGTTGTTGAATTGAGAACTGACAGACTGGAGCTGCCGAAAACACATGACGCAGGTGGTGGTGTTTCAGAGTACTCTTATGGTAATGCAAGGGATTATGTTTCCGTTTCTGATGATGAATTGGTAAATGAATACCATACCCCAGTAGAACATGCTACTAACGGTGCATTATCAAACAGCACCTGCCTTATTGCAGAGTCTGCTATTACAGAATACAATGGTACTAAAACAGTTGAAGATGTTACTACATACCCAATTACACACCTTGGTGATTCTTCTGTCGTTCACGGTAAATTAGCCGTAGAAGATGATACAGTTATTGACGGAACAGTTGCTATAAAAGGCGACTTATGGGTAGACGGAACTACACATACTGTTGATGAAGAAGAAGTTGTATCTCAGGCTGATACAATTACATTACGTGCAAATAACAGTTCTTCACTTGGTTCTAATTTATCTGGTCTTGTTATAAATAAGTATAACGGAACTGACGATTTGGGCATTGTAGCGGATTCTGATGGTACTCTTAGGGTTGGAACTGGTACTGGTACAGAAACTTGCTATCCGACTATTTCCTATGACTATGTAAACAACAAATGGTACACTGACCCAGAAGATGCATCTACTGAGGTAACTCCGGTTGGTAACCTTACTTCTTGGGCTTCCAAAGAAAAAGCGGAGCCTTTTACAACATACACTGATGCTGTATTTACATTATTCGATAAGACCACATTAGAGCCAGTAATGACCCGTGATGAATCCGTTGATA
>Ga0247609_10002487_pt1 | contig 19460 bp, 15 predicted proteins | sample 172DNAGHGlowgp2_FD_193487 | JGI IMG/M metagenome (GOLD analysis project Ga0247609, IMG submission 193487) | Sheep rumen microbial communities from Palmerston North, Manawatu-Wanganui, New Zealand - 1728 DNA GHGlow gp2 | ecosystem: Host-associated > Mammals > Digestive system > Stomach > Rumen ...
TCCTCGCTTGGAACAAGCTCGCCCTCAGCCAGGAGGGACGCAGCGTGCTGGGCACCAAGGCCAAGCTCTCTGGCTCCAACCTGTTCACCCGCCTGAACTACTGGATCGTCACCCTTGGCGGCCAGGTTCTGGTGACTCCTCCGGAGATCAACTCCGTGGAGGCTCCCAGCTCTGCCACCATCGTGTGCCAGGGTGACACCTTCACCTTCAAGCTGGACCAGGCTCCCGCTGACAACGGCGGCATCTTCCTGGTCATCGAGGCCACTGAAGGCAAGTCCAACGGTGTGAGCCGTGCCCACGCTTCCGCAGCCGCCATCAAGCTCGTGGAAGAGCCCACCGCCGCCGCAGTCGACATCCGTGCCGACTACGTGGCCAAGAACGGTGCTCCCAGCGCTGCCGCCCCGAAGATCTTCTTCCGCTACTACCTGGTTGACTCCAGCACCGGCGTCAAGTCCCAGGTCATGCTGGCGGAGACCAAGTGGGAACCTGGCGCATAAGCCATCCACAGACTGGTTCCGTAATTCAGTTAACCCCTCCTTGCGGTAGTGCAGGGAGGGGTTTTCTGTGTTGTCCTGGGTGAACGCCCCGGGAACCAGCCCGGAACGCGCCACGCCATACCGTTGGACGGGATATGAAGATTACCGGTATTGTCTTTTATATAAACGGATTTTCATTAAGCCCTTGCATTTTCCGCACTTTCTGCATTTTAGCCCCAAGGCAGGGAAGGGCGGATTGTGCGGAAAATGCAGAAAGTGCAACGGCCTGATACATTTATTTATACCTTTTCTCATAGGTTCCGTGCTTGATATGTCGGAAGAAACCGCTCTTGAGCCACTCCTTGAACGTCCGCTCGCTAACCTTGTGTGTCTTGGCAATCTCTACGCCTTCGCCAGTTTCAAAGGTGATTGGCAGTTCATTGTAGATGGAACGCTGCTTCTCCGTGAGGCCTGAGAGCGGATCATGCGTGAACTTCCGGTGCGCCTTGATGGCCGATGCGATAAAGTAGTAGCACAGACTGATGGCACCTTTAACGCTCTCCAGACTGATTTCCTTCAGCTTACTCTCTCCGCATCCGTAGCGAATTACCTCCAGGACCAGGGCGAAGCGAATGCAATATCGTTCCATCTTCGTGGCCATTCCAGCGAAAGAAGCGCTGCCATTGTTCTTCTGCCTGGCAAGGTTGTTAAACCAGTCGTAGAAAGCCGCCTTAGCCTCGGCCGAGAAACGCAGCTGCTTTGACTTCCCGTCGTACTTGATGCCAAGAATCCGCGAGATAATACGGTTCCATTCCTTCGGGATCTTCCCGTCTATTTCGTTGTCATTCAGTTCCGGATACCGCACTTTGTCTGGATAGGCAAACAACCATCGGTCAATGAAGCCGCTTGAAATCTTATTCCTGGCAAAGTCCTTCAGCACATCCGGCTGGATAGTGCCAATGACGCCGATGCAAGTATCCGGAATATTCACAGGTTCAGAGGATACTCGATTTACTACGATACCGGATCCAGTGAAAAGCTGTGTCCACATCTGCTCATCCGACCCGCTGCGGTACTTGTTGAAATTATTGATGAAGCCCATCAACTCATCATAGTACACCGCCAGGCCACGCCGGTTGATTTTGTGTTGCCGGACAACCACCTCAGATGTGAAGTCGCTCAGGATGGTCTGGCAATACGTCGGCTCTTCCATCGAGATGTCACGTTCCCGAAGCGGCTTCCGGAATTCGGCATCATACTGGAGTTTTAGTTTGGAATAGTTCTGGTACTCCTGCATATCCTTTTCACGGAGCGGCGCCAGGGCAAACGCCAGGCAGCTGCTTTTGTTTGTTCCCCGGTCTCCAACGATAGCAATGTAGAAAATAGCCTTGTCTGTCCATCCTTTTTTGATCTCAATCGTCACGGCGTTTCCACAGGCGACTGACGCTGTAAATAAAAGAGCTGGAGCTATGTAATCGACAGGAAAGTTGAGGCAGTCGTGCGTCGCGTAAATGATTTCCTGTAGTACATCCGGAAAAACCTCAACAGGAAAGGGAACAGTCTCATAGTGCGGTGAATCAGGAGGGAACACACCATAGGAATGACACTTGTAGAAGAATGTACCCAGGCCGATGCTCCGCGTCGAACGCACGAATTCCTGAAACTTCCGCAGGTTCTCCTCCCGGTTGTACCTGGCCGAGAACTTGGAAATCCGGTCCACATACGCCCAGGCCTTATCTCCCAGTGTGGAAAGCGCCATACACATCGAACGCCAGTCATCATAATCGTCCAGGGGAATCTCCTTCTTTTCCCAGGCATCCACGTACCTGGCCACCTGTCCCGCCGTGTCGGTCTCCGGCTCAATCATCGCTTCCGGCTCATCCTCATTTGACGCGGCCACATCAATGGCCTCATTCTCCGGAAGGACGAACACCGAGCAGTCTTCATTTACATACGGCGCCGGATCATAACTCAGCACCCGCAGCCGCGTCACATCCGAGCACGCCTTATCCACCACCAGACCCAGCTGCAGCATCTCTTTCTGAAGAGCCTCAAAGAAAACCTTGTGCATCCGGTAGTCATCCGTATCAATTGGTACAATAGCAAACAAGCCCTTCCCGCTGACTGACAGACCGGCATAATAAATATAGGGTAGCTTTGCCAACCGACGCTTCGTATCCTCCACATCAGCCAACCCGTCGAAATCCAGGACTATCAGTCCATTGTACTTCTCCAGACGATTCTCCAATGGTATTTCCCGGCTGCGGTTATTGAATAAGGCAGAAATTGTAGCGCAGGGTAGTTTGCGCAGTTTCAAACGGCTGCGCTCATCCTTATCCTCGCACATCCTTATGCGTGCGATGATGTCTCCATAGCCCTTTCCCATGGAGAGAAATTCCGAAAGCTGCACTTCTCTCATGGGGGTAAGTGTCAGCCGATATGTCTCCTCTTTACCGCCTTTCAACGCATCCAAATCCGGCAATGTGGAGGGAAATAGGCTCACTGGGACTTCACCATAGCCGCCTTGCGGTCTATGGCATTCAACCATTGATCGGTCCATATGCCCGGTTATTTCTTCTTGGGAGAATGCTTGTAGCGGACCAGTTGCTTTGCTGCTACAGCGCGCTCAAAATCCGCCACCTCGATGAGCGTCTTTCCTTCAATCTTTACCTTCGTCAAGATGCCCTTATCAACATAACTGTAGAAGGTAGGAGCTGAAATGTGAAGCATCTCACACACCTGCTTCCTGGTGTAATACTGTTGTCCTTCTTCTGGAGTTCTTTCGGCACAGCCTCCTTCACCGCATCCACGATGATAGGTCGCAGTACTTCCTGACAGAAGGACTTCAAGTAATTTGAATAATCCATACGGTCTATTATTGAAGAACTACAAAACAGGACTGGCCAAGCCTGCATCAAGACGTTTTCTTGACAGTGCAAAGTTACACCGTACTACCCTCATTTTCAAAACTCCACACATGGAGTTTTAGGGTGCTGGTGCCGTTGAGGACAAGAAATAACGGCCTCCAAAGTGGAGACCGTCTCAATTATCACAAAATGTGAAATGGCGCTCGAAAGGCGCTAATTCGTTAGGGAATACTTTACAAGAATTTCAGAAATCGGATACTCTTTAACATCATTGTTAAGTCGGTTGCTGGAATAATGGAGATGCTGTACCCGGCGATCTTTGCTCCGGAACTCAAAGCAATCATTCATCCACTTGCAGGACAAGCCGAAATGCTGACCGAAAAGAGTTGCTTCGTTTAATGGCCCCGTCCAGCGCAGTTTATGTTCAGGGAGGGTCGTCCCGGTAACGATGCCTTCCAGTACGGAATCCTCAGCATTGCGAATATATGAGTGAAGGGCATCGGCTAGGCCAGTAAAGCGATTGCCGGCATTACGACCATACCTGCCGTTAGTTGCCGTCAACACAGGCTGCAGCAACAGCTTATACTTGGATGCCAGTAGATAATACTCATTACTCACTGCCGCATCATTAAAAAGTTCTGGCGCAAAGCTGCAGGAGTTGAACACGTCATCGAATGCATTCACTGATTCGGCAAACTTTCGATACTCACTTACAAAGAGAAACACTTCGTAGAGGCACACTTCATTGTCTCGAATATCTTCCCAGGATTCCGCTAAATAGGTGAACGAGTCTTCCAGGGCGGTCGAGATTTCAGGCATGTTTACCTCCAGCAGAGTAGCATCATGCTGGGCATTAAATTCCTCCGCCCGGGCGGAACCGGCAAGCGAAGCCGATACATTCCGCATCGCTCCGCTCACCGTATTAATCAATCCCTTTGCCCGGTCCAGGGCTTTCCGGTCAATCGAAGTAGTCATAATGCTCTGTAACTTTCTTAAAGGTCTCAAGCTCATCGGCCCGGATATAGCGTAGCAGCGTCTGCACATCGCTGTGGCCGGTGAATTTGCAAATGTCAAAGACATCCATTCCGGCCAGATACATCAATGTCGCGCCTGTACGCCTTGCCGTATGGGTGGTAATAAGTTCATACTTAGGCAAAATGGCCTTCTCGATCTTGCCGCCTTTGGTGGTCGTTACCTCCACGGGGTCAGTCAAACCGGCCCTTTTGCCGATTTCTTTGATGTACTTATTGAGTTTCTGGTCCCAGAGGAAGGGGAATTCGTCCGGATATTTGTCCAGGATTTTGCACAGTTCCTTGCAGCAGGGGATGATGACCCGCTTCCCAGTTTTTTGCTGGACAATAGTTAAGGTCTTGACCGTCCGCTCCGTGTAGGACCCACTCTTTTCTTTCTTGCGGATAACCTGCTCGGAAAGGTTCTCTTTTGTCAGGTGATTATAGTCAGAGACGCGCTGAGCGGTCCACACACCAATCATAAAGATATCACGCGCCTTGGCGTAGCAGGGGTCCATCTTCGACAGGTTAACAGCCATCATCTTCTTCAAGTCCTGGCGCGTTAAATATATGGTATCAACCAAAACACGCTGGCCCTTGAAAGATTTATAGCGAAAAGCAGGGTTGACCGGATATCCGTCCTCTTCTGCGCAGGCAAGCATTGTCTTGAAAAGGTTGATAATTTTGCCGGTGGTATTAATATTATAGGACTTGCTCTTCATGAAAGCCATGAAGTCCCGGTAGAAGTCCATGTCGATGTCCTCAAATCCCAGGACCCGGCCTTGCTCTTCCTGGAACTCCTTGATCCTGTTGGCGACGCTGTTGATGGTTTTGGCGGAGTTGGGTGAGAAGTTACTGCCTTTATAGGTAGAACGCGCCCCGGATTTGATGTCCTCAACATACTTATCCATATATTGGTTAAGTGTAAGGCGGTTTGCCTTTTCCATCTCCAGGCGTTCCTGCTCCATCTTCTCCTCCTGCAGCCGCTTCTCCTCCTCAAAGACAATTTCCTCGATGATTTTCCTCACATCAGGGGAGGTGAGCGCCGTCCCCTGTTCCAGTTGATAGTTGATGGCCTTCTCAATCTTTCCAAGATAATTAAAAAGTTTCTCGCCCTCCGGCGAACTTTGGAAATTCCGGAAAGCCACTCCGTCCCGCTTGAGGTTCCATTTTGCGGCGTCAACTTCGATGCCGGTGGATACTCTGACATTCACTTTTGGGTGTGAACATTGGACCCTTGCAAAAACAGTCGCCATCCCAGACGTCTGTTTCTTCAGTAATGTGAACAATGTAGCCATAGTACATAAGTATTAAAATCGTCTATACAAATATACGAAATTAATCCTTGAAAATGTACTAAAAGTGTACTAAAATTTCTTTTCGGAGCTTTATACGGCTTAACACCGATTTTTAAGAAAAGTGCTGAAAATCAATAAAATAAGAGGTTTTCCGTTTAACTTTCGTTAAAGAAAAACCTCTTGGAGTGGAGCATAGGAGAATCGAACTCCTGACCTTTTGAATGCCATTCGTATGGATTCTCGCCTAAACGACTGTAAATCAATTTATTAGCAAAAATTTCGGAGATTTTTATGAAACATATGTAAAACATAGAAAACTCCTTGTTCCAACAAAGTTAGTACATTTTGATTTTTAAAACAACTTTCTAGGCCTCTAGAAAGGCTATTTTTATACATAGACCTCCGTGGAATTGAACTCCTGTGAAAGTACACTTTTTTCGGGGATTTTGAGGAATAAAAACTGCGCTGAGCCGGGAAAATAATAGAAAACATTTTGCGCTGAGTCGGGAAATACTCAAAATTAATTTTGCGCAACCACTCTAATGTGCTATATTTGTGGTAGCAAAAACATTGTTGACCATGGAAGAAAGGATATTCAAAAGAAAGTTCTACGAGAAGATGCTTGATTGGAAGCGGGACAAGGACGGAAAAACAGCCCTGCTGATTAAGGGTGCGCGCCGTGTCGGTAAATCCACCATCGCAGAAGAGTTCGCCAAGAACGAGTACGAATCATACATACTCGTAGACTTTACCAAGGTAAGCCCGGAGATTCCTGCCTTGTTTGATGATATCTCCGACCTGGACCGAATCTTCATGGCCCTGCAATTCTACTTTAATGTTACTCTGGTTCCCCGCAAGTCAGTCATCATTCTGGACGAGATTCAGGAATGCCCCAAAGCACGCCAGGCCATTAAGGAATTGGTAGGAGACCACCGTTACGATTACATCGAAACCGGATCCCTGATCAGCATCAAGAAAAAGACGCAGAATATCCGCATCCCCAGTGAGGAAACTCGCCTCACAATGTACCCAATGGATTACGAAGAATTCCGTTGGGCTATGGGAGACACGGCCACGGTACCGCTCCTGCAGCAGGCATTTGCGGCCAAGCATGCCATCGGCGATGCAGCCCACAGGAAGATTATGCGTGACCTTCGTCTTTACATGCTCATCGGCGGTATGCCCCAAGCCGTAAACACTTACCTGGATTCCCAGAACCTTTCACTGGTAGATGGCGTTAAACGTGAAATCCTTGAACTCTACAACGACGATTTCTACAAGATTGACCCCACCGGTAAAGCCGCAAGCCTATTCAAGGCCATACCTGCCCAGCTTTATAGTAACGCTCATCGGTACCAGACAACGCCTGTTATTGGCGAAGTTGAAGATGACACCCTGTTGGCTCTGCTGCATGAAATGGAAGAAAGCAAGACCGTCAACATAGCACATCATGTTGACGACCCCAACGTAGGATTGCCGATGACAGACAATCTGGGCAGTTTCAAGATGTACGTGGGCGATACAGGCCTCTTTGTCACATTAGCCTTTGCCGACAAAGAGGTGACGGATAACATCATTTATCAGAAACTGCTCACAAACAAGCTTTCGGCCAATCTAGGTTATGTGTATGAGAATATTATTGCCCAGATGCTCACCGCATCCGGCAACAAACTCTTCTTCCATACCTTCCCGGATGAAAACAAGCACATCTGCGAGGTGGATTTCCTCCTATCCCGAGCACAGAAGATTTGCCCCATTGAGGTTAAATCCTCCGGTTATAAAGCTCACAAATCGCTTGACCTGTTCTGCGAGAAGTACTCCGACAGAATCCGTGAGCGTTATCTGATGTACACCAAAGACCTAAGGAAAGAGGAGCAAATTATTATGATACCGGTGTATATGGCTCCGATGCTATAGTAGAGTTCTTCAGGCCGATAGCCTTTTCACGCCGCTTCACCCGCCAATTCATCCGTTTCACAAGAATTCTTCTTTTCCCGCACTTCGAAAAACGCAACGTCCATTTCTACGTGAACCGCTGCGGCTTCCAAATCGTCGAGTTCTGGAACAAGTATCATCACAGTCCTGCCGTTCCTGAAGAAATGGAGGAAAACTGGAGTATGGATGATGAGATGTTCGTGTTTCGGAAGGAAATGCTTTAGTATTCAGCTTTAGAAGCATTGTAATTTACCAGCGGAAGTGTTCCAGCACTTCTCGGTTCGTCTCCCATAGTTGTTCCCAGTCTTTACAGATATAGATATCAGATACGCGCATCTCACGGTTCTTGTGACCCAGACAATCGGAAATGGCGTATTTGCTGATGCCAACCTGATTGGCGATACTGGCCCAGCTATGTCTGGCCCAGTAGAGCGTAATGCGCTTGGGAAAGTGCACACGTTCCGAGAATCGTTTCAATCCCTTGTTTGCATTTGCGCCCATTATCTCGTAGGTTGTATAGCGTGTGCTGAAATCAAACAGAAGGGGAGAGTTCTCATCTTTTGACAGGTACTCGGAAAATAACTCCTGAACGACAGGTTCCATCCTTACCATCATTTCCGCTTTGTCTTCCCTTCGGTCTCGCGTCTTGGTGCGATAGTAATGGATAATCGCATCGGCAGGCTTTTCGCAACTGTACAGATCCGGACAGTTCATGCCCATCAGTGCGAAACTGATTAGAAACAGGTCTACCCCGAAGCGTTCTCTTCCAACAAGTTCTAGCCGCAAATCAATCATCGTTTGGACAAGGTCAATAGTTAGATTCCTATGGCCACATTCGGCGGCATGCTGGCGGGGAGGGTGATAGTACTGAAAAGGGTTCCGGATGGAAACCTGGCCGGTTTCATCGTTGTTGAATTCCTTTCTGGCTTGAGCATGGATGCAAGCAAGACAAGCGGGGTAGGCGCTGACTGACCTGGCCCTCTCTCCATACTTCTTCTTGAGCCACTGCTCCCATTTGTAAAGTAGTGAAGACTTAATCTCTGATATCTGAATGCTATCATTCCCCAGGAAAGAAATAAATGCGTTCAAGGCGCTGGAATATGCTTTTTGCGAATGAAGCTTCTTGTCCTTAATTGCCTGTTGATAATACTCAATGAAGTCCAACTTGAACCAATCATCCCTTTGGATATAGGCAACAACATCGTCTACAGTCATATCTTTGACAACCTCATCAGATAGCTTCGCGACCTTGATCTCAACTTTGCGTAAATAGTCTTCAAGCCGATGCCTAAGTTCCGGAACTTTGATTCTTCCGTCAGGCGCAACCTCACAGCGCTGAACAATAATCTGGGTTTTGATGTAGCGCGTAACACCATTTGCGGACACCCTTAATCTTGCGAAATTGGTTCCGTCTTGTCTCCATGTGCAATCCCTTACAGTCATGGAAACTGATACTCGTTCGAATGTAATCATAACACTTAAATTTGTTTGAATGAGCAAGTTACAAAGGGTATGATTACATATCAAGACAGCCCTTTGAAGCATATTCAAAAGGACGTGGCTATTTGACAATGTTGAAAAACGCTATTTCAATGCATTCAGATGCCGTTTTTGGCTCTAAAAACGTGCAGTATTCATGCAGTGAATATGAAACATTTGTGAAACATCGGATTTTTTCAAAAATGGAATCGGCCTCTCAGGGCCCTCAGAGGCCGATTTACCAAAATCAGGCAAAAAAGAAAGAACCTTCAGCTTTACTTTAGCTGAAGGCTCGTAACTAATTGATTTTCAAGTGGAGCATAGGAGAATCGAACTCCTGACCTTTTGAATGCCATTCAAAACTTTTTGCCCTGTCTCAACGCTGTGAGAGGCCGTTTTTGCCTCTTTTTTCGCTATTTCCTTGGAACATTCTTGGAACAAATCCTAGTAATGTTTTACCACCACAAAAGTAGGCGATTTGAATGTATTTTGCAATAGTTTTCTTCTTGAAAATCAACATTATTCAAGGCTAGCCCGCAATGGTGCACAGCTTTCCGTATGGCGTTTCAGCCCGAACACCCTCCAGAATCTTGTTAAAGATGCGGGGGAAGCACTGAGATGTACGGTCGGCCATATACTTCGGAACCTTTTTGTAGAAGGCTTCGGCAATGCCTCCAGTAATGCAGGCTAAGGTGTCGGAATCTCCGCCAAGGGAAACAGCCTTGCGCATAGCATCCTCGAAGTCTGTGGAATCAAGGAAAGAAATCATTGCCTGAGGAACCGTCCCCTGGCAACTGGATTCCCAATGATAAATGGGATGCCAGTATTCCCAGGTCTTGCTCAGATCGTATCCATATTTGTAGGAGATATAATCTCTTATCTCTTCCTTTGTGGCGCCATTGCGCGCCATAAAAATGGCAGCAGCGGTAGCCTGCGCTCCTTTTATCCCTTCCGGATGGTTGTGCGTAATGGCGGCTGATATTTCGGCGACCCTTTCTGTTTCCTCAAGTGTATCAAAGAACCAGCCTACAGCGCTTACTCTCATCGCAGAACCATTACCCCATGATCCGTATGGATGGCGGCCGGAGGAAGACACATAAGGCTGTACACCTGCACCAAAATCATACAGGTCTGAAGGATGGAAGAGCCAGACGTGAAAACCACCGCCGTATCCACCCATAGGGCACGGACAGTTTTCTGCGAACTTTACCATAATGTCTTCCAGTCCTTGATAACTATGCTCTTTATCTGTAAGTAACCAGTACGCAACGGCCATTGTCATCACGCTGTCATCCGTAAATCCACTTTCCCCTAAAAAGAGGGTAAAGTTATAGTCTTTAGTGTTTGCAAACTCATAGGCCGAGCCTATAGTGTCTCCAACAATTGCTCCTAACATATGCTCAGATATTAATGTTTAAAGATACTCGAAAAGGGGCTTTTAAACAAGCCCCCGTTTCTCAAATGCCTGCCAGAATACCAGCGGGTAGTGGATGTTGGCCACATTGATGCCTTCTTCCAGATATTTGGAAATGAAGGCAGGATCGTATCCGGCGCTTCCGCAGCCGAGGGCCGTTACCAGGAAGGTCATCTCTGGATGTGTTTGGGCGTACTCTACCAGCCGATGGAATCCCAGCGCGATCTCGTGAGGGCCGATGGTGCTGCCTACTGTAGGGATGGCAAAGGACTGACCCTGCGGGCCGAAAGGAACGCCCATCTGGGCGCCGAACTTCTTGTAGGCCACATATGCGGCGCCACCGTTGTGGTATCCCTGCTCATTGCTTCCGAAGACGAACACTTCGTTAGGCGCGAGCGTATTGACTTTGGCTGGAGTGATACGGTCGGCATAAGCCGGGTTCAGATTCGGCTCCTGTTCATCGTAATACTCAGAGGCAATCCGAGATTGAAAAACCTTCTGCTCTTCCCATGAGGCATCCGGCATAAAAGCGTAGAATTCAGCCATCTTTTTTGAATGCCTCTCACGAGCTCGACGCTCCTTCATAAATACTTCGCGCGTTTCTGCTTCGGTCTTCTCGAACTTCACCACATTAGTAATGTGAAGGCTCATGGTGACACCATCCACATCGTGGTCCGTACCCATGTATGCAAAGCTCCAGCCCTCATCCTTCAAATGCTGGATTAAAGCCTGGATTGCCTTGAGGTCGTACTCCTTGGAATGATTCTCCAGTCCGTCAGTAATAATAGTCACAATTACGGAATGATTATGGTCATTTTGCAGCTCTTTCTCCATTCGCGTTAGTGTACGGCCGACTGCATCGTATAGGGGAGTGCAAGCGCCAGGAACGTAAGTTTCAGGAGTAAGAATTGCCGCCTTGGCGGGATCTTCGTTCCAATACACATCATCAATTGAAGTACTGTCAAAGAGCACCAGCGTCATATAGTGCTCCTGTGTTTCTTCATAGGTCTTGGCATCGGCTTTAATGCCGCCAAGTACCTCGTTATAGCCTTGGATTGCAGGCTTCTGGATATCCCACATTGAACCGCTGCGATCCATGATAATTACGTTGTAAACTTTGGTTTTGCTGCTTGTGTTTTCCATGATGTTGTGGGTTTTAATTGTTAATTGCGTCATTTCGACACAAAGATAAGAACTATTATGGAAACAACCAAGAAAAAGTGTATTTTTGACACAAAATTTTGCATTTTCCCTAAAATAGCCTATCTTTGCCATTAGTATGGGTAAGAATTACACATTTGTAAGGGGTGCTGCATTCCCTTATCAGTATAAATACGAGCACCCGGCCGTTACTACAGACTGCGTCATCTTCACCTACGAAGATTGGAAGCTGAAGGTATTGTTGGTGCGTCGCGGCGGCGAGCCGTACAAGGGCGAATGGGCCCTGCCGGGCGGTTTCCTGCGGAACGATGAGACGGCGAAGGACGGTGCGCTAAGAGAGCTACGTGAGGAGACAGGACTGGTGGCGGCGGCAATAGGGGAGTTGGGCGTTTTCTCAGACCCCGGCCGAGACCCGCGCGAGCGCGTGATTACCATAGCCTTCTATGCGCTTGTGAAGCCCTCGGAGGTGGTTGGTGGCGATGATGCCGATGAAGCTGCATGGTTCTCTATCGATGCGCTTCCGCCCCTGGCTTTCGACCACGACAAGATTCTTGAATCGGCCCTGGAGCGTCTCCGGAGGGACATTCACTTTGAGCCAATCGGCTTTGACCTTCTGGACGATGAGTTCACCATCCCCGACCTGCAGCGTCTCTACGAGATTATCCTTGGCGTCAAATTCGACCGCCGAAATTTCCAGCGCAAAATCCTTTCTTCCGGCATTCTGGAAGAGGCCGATGCGCCCGAGGAGGAAGTGCAGGTGCTGCATTCTCGTATTGCCGAGCCGCCAATGATGGCCGATATGGACTATTGCGCGATGCCCGAGCCGATGGCCGATGCCGCCGCTAAACCCAAACGCCGTCCTGGACGCATTGCTTCGCTATTTAAGCTCAACAAAGCGAAGTACGCCGAGATGAAGAGCGACGGGGAGAAGTTTGAGTTTTAATCAATTTACATAATTTATTATATGGGTAATAATAAACTTCCATTTTACAAAGTTATATTAGGAGTCATATGTGGCATGTTATCTTTAGGCGCCGCTTTGTCTATTGTCATGATGATCTTTTATCCTGAGTCATTAGCAGGAAACTTTTTTACATCTCTTCTTTTATTCTTTGGATTCGGCTATTTATGCTTAACTTGTTTCCGAAAGAAAAACAATACTGAGAGCATGCCTGATACGCGTTTGTCAAAATATAAGGTTTATAAATGGCTTCTACGTATTGCTGTATTCATTGTTGCAATTGCTATAACCACAACAATTTCGGTGTTGATTGATTTGCCTTCATCTCCCACTCCATTGGATAAAACACCACATGTCAGTTCTACACTCAGTACTATTGTGAGCTTTTGCGGGATTATCATCTCAGCTCTCTTGGCATATTATATTCCAATTCCTAAAAAGTGGATGGATGAACCCAATCAGTCAAATAGCCCCAAGTTAACATCAAAGGATGATGCGATTCTTTCTTCAGATGTGTCATCAAGTGCTGATGATGAGGTTGTATATGAACGAGAAGATGTCGAATTATAATAGTTTATTGTATGTATTGTAGAAAATGCGGTAAACAGATTCCTGATGACTCCAATTATTGTCAGCATTGCGGAGAGAAGATTATTAATCTTCCAATTGATGATTCTAAAGCCACTAAAGAAATAATGCCCCCAGTCGATTCATGGTCATTGGATGCTTTTGCAAATGAATTCGGTAAAAAAATGCAAATCGTGAAAGCCGCCAATAAAGCAGGTGAATTATTAAGGTATGCTGTCTTTACTAAAGAAACAAGAGTTGAGATTGATCCGCAACTTAATGATGTAGATGCGGCATATATCTCACAGAATAAGTCTTCAATTAGAGTTGATAAAGTGGCGGACAAATATGTCCTGTTTCGGGTGCTTTGACAGACTTAGTAGTACCGCAGTTCCTTTTTATTGAATCGAAATACTGAGATGTAATAAGAATCCGACTTCTCATTCAGAACAAACCACGGATTCCGGAAAGGATTCAGATTCCTAATAACATGAGCTTCTCTTGCCGGCGTGTTTCCTTCAATACATAAAACGGCTATCTTCCCGGACTTACTTCGCGCCACATCGGCAACAAGAACGGCATGGCCATAGTATCCCTTATGCCGAGAAGGATAGACCAGCACATCTCCTGGCTGGATATCTTTAAGGGCACGCTCTTTCGTCTCACGAAATACAGATGCCGTATTGCAAGTGCCATAGACAGTTCTCATGTACTTCTCAAAGGCTTTCCTTGAGCTGCCCCCGGAATAATGTTGCTTCTTTTCGCTCAAGGAAGTAAAAGTGATTTCATTATAGCGTCCATTCTTCCATAGATACTCCGCTCGGATTCGCATCGTCACATCAGCACACTGCTCATCTTTACTTATAACAGGCATATCAATAACTCCGGCTGATAAGAATTGTAATCTTGCCATTTTACCGTTATGTAAATGAACAAGAGAGCCTCGTTTCTTTAACGGTAATGATCTAAGGAACTCAGTATACGAATTCTCGCTTGAGATGCGGAAATAGCCAGCAGGGCAGGGGATGTCTCCGATTCTTTTGGCATTCCAGGGGTTACTAATTAATGAAAACGTAGAAACAAGTAATCCAAATAGAAGGGCTACAATAAGTGAAATAACTATAAATCTTCGTCGCGTAATCATTATAATAGCATAAACCTTAGAAAAACACTATTCAATTCTTCCACCCTGTCCGTCACAATCCTGACATTTCACCTTTATGGTTCCCATGCCACTGCAAGAATGACATTCAATCTGTCCATGCCCATCACATCCGGTACACATCAGTTTCCCTTTTCCATTACAAGAAGAGCAATTCACCTCACCGTGTCCTAAACAAGAAAGGCAAGTTGTCCGACCTTTTCCAGAACATGAATAACAGATTACATAACCACGACCATAGCAATGAAAGCCGCCTCATCGTATAAGCCATTAGTAAACAGTAAAACGCTCTTCAGCAAGCATCTTTCCTTGATACCAAATCTCAAATCTATAATTGCCCGAAGACCATGTCCCAGAATAAGAGTTTCCCCAACCTCCTAAGACTTGTTCATTTTCTCCTAAATGCCAAGGGAATAACGTAGCATCATAAGTATATCCACTTGGCGAATCGTCACCCGTTTGTAATTTCCCCTTACAATAGAGTTTTACATATACTTCGCAAGCTTCTTCTCTAAGTAAAGTAAACGTCACCTTGGGGGATAGATATTGGGTCTTCGAGCTATAAATCTTGTTCCCATAGTCTGTAATGACTGTCCGATCTGACTTGATGTTCCCAACTGCTATCGATTCTATTTCAACCGGGCATCCGCCACATTCTTTGTATTTTTCCGCATAAGGAGAGAAACGGCTCATATTGAAAGCTTTGTTATAGTATTCTTGAGCCAATTTTGTCTCTCCCTGTTTAAAAACCGACTTGGAATAGATGTAATACATATCTGCATTTTCACTGCCATAATCTATTGCCTTTTTAGACAATTTCATGGCGTCCTCCCATTCCAGGCTATCAGAAGCAATATAACTTTTAACTTCAATCGGCTGTGTCGCCTTAGAATCCACTTTTAATGCCTGCTCAGCATATGTCTCAGCCTTGTCATAGTCTTTATTCTTGTAACACACAAAACTAGTAAGACCAAGTAGTACGGGATTCTTCTTATTGTACGAAAGATAAAACTCAGCGACATCAACAGCACGATTATAGTTCTCCACGATGACATAGTGGTCAATCATTTTTTTGATCAACTCTATGTCGCGAACTGGAATCGTTGTGACTTTTTGAATAACCTCCTCCTCTGTAGACAGATACGACTTTAAATCAACAGGTTCCAATCTGATATATACCAGACCAGGGTCTTTCTCAATCATCTTGTCAAAAGCATAGGAGCCTGTTCCTCCGCCCTTTTTAACCGAAGCCCATTTGTATCCATTTGACCAACGAGCTGTATATAATGCAGACGGATCTATCTCCAACTCGTTTTTGACAGTATCCTTTACCAAGTATGTCTTTGCCCCCTGCAAGTAGTTCATAATACTACCTGCTTTCTTGTAGAAATTATCTGCCTCGACGATATATCCATCCTCTTTTTCAAAGAAGAATTGACCCTGATATTGGTACTCCCTTAATTCGCCGAGCATTCGATTAGCCAATTTGTCGTTTGGGCGATTTAGTGTGTACTTCCACTTGTCACCAAAGGACGAGATGTAATCAGGATAAGCCTTAGTGGCAATGACTAACGCGAATACCCCAAGTGCGACGATTAGAACAGATAACGCGGCAATGCCTATCTTAAGACCTTTCGGCATTCCATTACTATGTTCCTTTGCAGAATCACTTTGACTTAGTTCGCTGTTCTTTCTTGGAGATTCTGTTTCTTGGCTTATGTTTTCAGTAACTGGCACCACACAGTTGACAACCTTATTGATCTGGTCTATTTCAGGTTGAGATGAACCCTGAATAGTCTGGTCTTCCTGTGGTTTTCGTGCGTCGTGTGATGGCTCAGAGAGAGAGTCTCCTGTTATCGCAAATTCATCTGATTCTATTGCCTCGGCATTCTGTTCCACTGAGTCCTTCGTATCGACAATCGGATTCCCGGAAGAAACGGATGATTGGCTGAACAGCACTTGCCATCCTGTGACCCCGTTCTTTGGAATGAGCAACAATACCGAGAAGACAATAATCCTCATGAATGTAGAGATGTAGACGCTCTGCATATCAGGGTTTCCCAAAGCAAGGTTCAACGGAATCTGCAGAAGAAGCATCCCAAATAGAGCAAGAAGAGCCCACCCCTTATGTTTGAGCATTTTATACAGAAAGAAGCAGTTGGCGACTTCGCAAATAAACATTGCAATGCCCAGGGTAGTATTGCCAATCCCAAGGTTCGTCAAGAGCTTCGTTAAGCAATTAATGCCGGAGGTAATGAGAAAGAAGATAAACAGTCCGCGTACAAAGCTGTTTAATTCTAAGACTTCACTTTGAGGTCGCTCCTTTCGGATGTGAGTATCTATATGTTCCGTTCCCATATGTGGTTAGCTAATTAGAACAAAGATAAGGAATTATTGTGATATACTCATCTGAATCGCTTAATTTGTCCCGAATAGAAGGTCCATTCCGGAAAACTAAACGTTTCCGTATTCTCATCATAGATATACCACGGCGAAACGTTCTTTTCATTCCGGTTCGTCACCACATGGATATCCTGCGCCGGCATATAGCTCTGTGCAACCAGAATCGCTTTACGACCGGAACTGTCTTGTGCCATGTCGACAATCATCATTGCATGACCAGGATGACCGCCGATGATGAATACGTCCCCAGGACGCGCCTCAGCAAGGGCTACGGAACTCATCTCTTGGGCTAGGGAGGCTGTCCCGGCATAAGAGAATACCATATTCAGATACTTCCTAAATGCCTTATACCCGTAGTCGGGCTCTCCGGCTTTATACCAGGACGTTTTGTTCCCATTAATACTTATCCTGTAGCCATCTGCCCACTTTGAGTACTCTGCATTAAAACCATTCGTGAAGTTAAAATGGATGTCCGAGTACTTTTGATTCTTCCACAAGTACTCTGCACGTAGCCGCATACAAGCATCTGCGCATTGCTGAAGATCAGTTGTGCCGATTTCCATATTCACAACAGCATAAGCACCGCCTTGCCAATACTTCACGGAACCATCATAGAGATGGACCATGCTGCCTTCCGGTTTAAGCGGAAGGTTACGCAAATATGTGCCGAATCCGTTTGTCTCAGTCCTGGTGAAACCTTGGGGCGGGGGAATGCTACCAATGACCCTCTGGCCGTATGAACTGACTGATACGGTGAATAAGGCAAGGATTAAGATGATAAATCTCCTCATACGACTGGTTGCAAGCAAATTACTAGCCATTAATAATATCCTGCGTCCTCTTATCCCTGTTTCCCCCAAAGAACACCTCAAGCGCTTTCTCAAAGATGTCCCAGGGAGATGCCGCATCAAACAGCGTCATTGAGGACTTAAACTTCATGGCGTCCAGCCTAGAGCCCATGATGGTATGAATATCTTTATCAGCGTGGGTAAGAACCACATTCGTGATTTCGCGAAGACGAGCGCCAAGGACAGGATGGGCAAGGTAGGCCTTAGCCTCATCTAAGTCCTTGACCCCATAAAGATGCGAATTGGGACTGTGTCCCAGGCCCTTAATCTGCGGGAATATATACCATATCCAGTGATTGCGTTTCTCGCCGGCAATCATCTCTTTCAGTGCGGTCTCGTAGCCGAATCGCTGGCCATCGAGGAATCTTTGTAATTCGTCCATATTGTATCCTGTCATTTATTCATTTCATCATACCACTTGAGCAGTTTGTTCTCCACAGTCTCCCACACCAAAGCAATTACTCCGGTCTTCTCTTTTCCTTCGTCACCTTCCTTGTCTCCACCTTTCCCGGGGGTGGGCTTTGGTACTTTTACCGTTGTCTGCTGTATCCCCGGCTTGGGTTCCACCTTTCCAAACTCGTCCGGGTCAATCAACTGGCCATCCACCTGAGGCGGAGCCTGGCTGGTCACAATAACTGTGACCATCTCTTCTTCTTTCGGCTCTTCTTTCACGGGAACGGATGCGCAATCCGGAATATCGTCCTCACGGGCGGCGAGTACCATGCCAATGGCTGCGGTGGCCGATGGCGTGTACATACTGGCGCCAGCTGGTGCAGAAAACTTGTGTTTAGGATAGCCCCGGCGAACATTGTATCCTGATTCTTCCTTAAAGAGGACATCGAGGTTCTTCTGCTTAGAGGCTCCACCGGTGAGGACAATACCGCCCCGCAGTTGGTTTTGCATACCGCTTTCCTGGATATGGAAGAGGATAGCTTCTACCAGCTCCATATATCGAGCTGTAACGATCTCGGAGACGTATCTGACGGGGATTTCGATATAAGGATCCGTCAACCGGATTTGCAGAATCTTATCCTTGTCTTCGCCAAGCTTTTCCGGAATGCATGCGCCAAAGCGCTTCTTAATCTTTTCAGCCAGATCCTCATCAATAGAGCACTCTGTCTCCAGGTCACCGGAAACCGATGCCCCGCCGAACGGGATAGAGGCGTAGTAACGCATGATATTGCCTCTGTAGATGGAAACGGACGTAACTCCTGCGCCGATATCCACCAGAGCAACACCATTTTTGAGCTCTTCCTTGCTGAGCACGGCTGCTGCAGTAACTTCCGGCACAAAGTATCGTTTGAGCACCTCAATGCCCAGTTCATTGAAGATTTTGTCCAACGAATCGTGCGCCTTCTTCCGGCCGACAAAGACTTTGAAGTTCCCCTCCAGCATAGGACTCAGCGTTCCCACTACGTCTTTCTCAACCAACTGCACGCCGTCTTCAATAGTGAAGGACTGTGCCACAGCTCCGTAGATGGCCTGCTTGTCCGGATAGGGGAGCGGGTAGGTGGACAGCGCCATCGCTTTGATGGTCTGCACTTCGTCCCAGGTAATGTATTCATTCGGCTCTTCCCGCTGCATGGTGGCCGATGCCGTTACCTGAATAACGTCATTCCGTGGCATGCCCACCACCACCTGCTTAATCTGAATCATCAGTTCTTTTTCGGCTTCGGCAATGGCTCTCTTGATAACCCCTGCAGTCTGCATCGGGATGAAGATAGTGCTGGACTGGATACCGGCCGATGGCGTCTCCTTGTAATAGACTATGTGCAGGTCCTGCCCCTGCATCAGCGCCACGCACAGGCCAATCTTGGAGCTACCCAGGTCGATGGCAGCGATGTATTTCTCGTCAAACGAGATATCTTTCTTTACGTCA
>Ga0247609_10002488_pt1 | contig 19459 bp, 14 predicted proteins | sample 172DNAGHGlowgp2_FD_193487 | JGI IMG/M metagenome (GOLD analysis project Ga0247609, IMG submission 193487) | Sheep rumen microbial communities from Palmerston North, Manawatu-Wanganui, New Zealand - 1728 DNA GHGlow gp2 | ecosystem: Host-associated > Mammals > Digestive system > Stomach > Rumen ...
CTGATTTTTCAACAGACCATGTAATTTCTGTTCCAGCAGCAGCTGTTAAAGAAGTTTGAGATTGTCCATTGATTGTAACATTTGCACTAGCAGGAGTTGCTTCAATTGTAAATGTATAATTTACAGGTGTTGGTTCTTCACCAGAAATTGAAACACCTTCTTTTTCAAATACAACGTGTCCATCAGCATCTAATTCATAAACATAAGATTCATCAGCTGTTTGGAATAAATGTTTCATAATTTTCAAAACAGGTTTTGCTTCATTACCATCAGTTAATGATAATACAACATCACCAGCTGCTACATCTTCAACTTCAGCTAATCTTACGATTTCATCTTCTGAATCTTTTACTTTATATTTGTTGTAACCAACTTGTTTGCTTAATTCTTTTCCAGAAGCAACCAAACCCATTGCTTCAATAACGTCTTGACGTAAAGGTCTTCCCATAATATTCTCCTTAAATAAATCATAACGGATAACGATTCATTCATTATCTAATTAGTATTTATTTGATATAGTCATTAATCCTATGTGGAACTTCATATTTAAATCTAGCAGTATTACGAGCAATGTTTAAATAATATCTATCTTTAGAAACAACATCATCTGCTACTTCAACATTTATATTTAATGCTTTACGAACTAATCTTATATAAGGGTCTTTATCTAAATATGTCTGTGTCCAAGCTCTCTCATCACATTCAAATATACATTGAGCATCTTCTTTAGCATATAAAGGTTTCATATTTTTTACAAAACTTAATGCTCTTTTAATGCCTTCTGCATGAGCTTTATAATCATCTACTTCAACTACTTGTAAAGCTGTTTCTAAATATATTTGGTCTTTGTCACCAAGTAAAACTACTCCAATGTTAGAACGATTAAAACATTTGCTAACAGTTGTATATATTTTCATCCCCACCTCATATTATTTTAAAGAATAATGTCGTTAAGACCTGCACATAATGCTTTTGTAATATTTGATAATTGCCAATTCTTTATATCTAATGCTTTTGTAATCGATATAAATTTATTTCTTACCAAAGCAATATCATTAATAATCATTTGAATATCCATGATGTTCTTATCACCATCAATATATTGCTTTACATCATTACTTGTCAATGCTCTTTGAGAATTATTCATCAACTTTTGGTATAAATTAGAACGAAGCCCTTTTACTTTAATATCAAAGAACTCCATTATTGCTTCTAATTCTTGTAATTGAGCATATCTTATTTCAAACAATGATGGTAACTCTAATTGAACTTGTTGGAGATGTTTACCTTTATCGTTTAATTCTCCTCTTGCTTCTAAATATTCATTGTTATAATATTCTAATGCTTCATTTACTTTAGTAGCATCTTCCTTAATTATTTTATACCAATTAGTCGTCATAATCTTCCTCTAAATCATTTTCTTTAATAAATCTTTTACCTTCTCTTACAAAAAATTCATCATCATATTCGTTAGCAACATTTACTAAATCACTTATTTCACATCCATCAGCTTCATATATACTATTTAAAAATTCTCCCAATGCTTCTTCTCTATCCTTTACAGGAAAATAATTAAATATAGATGTCCATAAAGTATAAATTTCTTCAGCGTCCATTTTTTATCCTTCTTGTTTATAACACCTCTATTTATATCAGAATCTATTATATCATAAGTTATACAAAAAATCAATAAAAAAGGAAGTATTAAACTTCCTTTTTCTTCTTTTTATCGGTACTTGCTTCTTCCATACCTTCCATAATATTAGTTGTATCAGTATTTGAAGAATCAGTTTCCATTACTTCTTTCCAATCTTTCATTATTCTATTGAAATCTTCATTCGTAATGTCTTTACGATATTTGTTCCAAATTTGTTCACCAGTTTTTAAATCATAATAAACACAATATGAACCATTCTTTTGAATAACTGGATTACCTTTATATCTTAATGTTTCTGTGAAAAGTTCAAATAACCCAGAATACTTTTGAAGTCCAGAATCCCAAGGAATATTAAAGGTAGCTTTTTGGAATGGTTTAGTATAACGAGTTTTACGACAAGTAGCATCAACTTGAATACCAATTACATCCTTCTTTTTCTCTTTACCTTTATTTTCTTCATCCTTTAATTTAGACTTTTGTAAAGCAACAATAATTGATGGAGCATATTCCATTGAACCACCACCAGCGATAACATCTTCTGGTTTAAAAATGCTTTGTGAAGCATATGTATGGTTGGTAGCAATTACTCCAATGGGTTCATCAGCACAGCTTGCTAAAAAGTTTCTACATAACGAAAATAGTTGCTTTGGTTTTCTTCCCATATCACCTTTCATATCGCCATCATTAAATTGGTCTTGTTCAACTTTAGTTGTTGCCATACCTAATGAGTCAATAATGAATAATATTCTTGGTTTTTCTTCATATGGAGTGTCTTTATAACTGTTTTTATATTCTGTTACAAATCCTGATATAATAGCAGCTATATCATCAAGTGTTGAAACACTAAATCTTACTATTTTAGATTCATCTTCCAAATTTAATCCAAAATTTTCACCCCATTGTTTATCAACAGCATTTTCAGTATCTAAAAGGATGATTTGTACACCATGGTCTTGACAATATTTTCCCATTACACCAAATGATAGTAAGGATTTACCAGTACCAGAAGGTCCTACTAAAAGATTAAATTTACCATCTAAAGGCATACCTTTTTCAAAATCTCCAGATGTAATATAATTCAATACATAGTTACCTGTATCAATCCAAAAGGATGGGTCTCTAAATCCTGATGAAATTGATGACAAATTTTTAGTTGTCTCTTTCTTAAATTTACTTAAGTCAAAAGGTTTCATATATTCTCCTTAATGTTAGAGTTAATTTGAGGGCAAATTAATGCCCTCATTGATTTTAATGTTGACCGATATTGAATTTACTCAAAATATCATTTATTACAGCATTTGGTGTTGAACCTGATACAGGCACAGTATTTTGTTGAATTAACTGTGGAGCTGTTGGTTGAACAACAGTTTGTACTGTTGGTTGAACAACAGGTTGAGCTGTACTCATTTGTGGTTGAGCAGCATAAACATATTGTTGTGGATTTGTATTTGGAGCAACCACTATATTATCCATACCAGTATTTTGATATACTCTTGGGTCAACCCCCATTGGATAAGGAGCTTTAACAGATTCAGCAACTTGCTCAATTTGACCATTTGGATTAATAGTTGGTTGAACAGCTGGAATCTCAGTCATAGTCTTATTGCCATCTTTTTTATCAACAATATTTCCCATCTCATCAAAATGAATATTATCAGGTTTGAAGATATTTAACCATCTTTCAACATCATATGGTTGGTCATTATAAGATGCTTCAAATAATTCAATCATAACTTCTTCTTGTTCAACGGAAGGTCTCTTAGAAATAAAGTTACTCAAAACCCAAGGATTATTTTCACTTAACCAAGCAACTTCTTGTTCAGTTAATGGTGATTCATTATTTGACCATTTAGAATTATTGTAATCTTTAATAATTGTTGTTACACCATCAATAGGAGCAGATTTCTCAGCAACTCTTAAGATAAAATCTCTACCATGATTTGGGTCTGATGGTATACAATCAATTTCACTATCATTCATAAATGAGTAAATCTTCTCATGAAGTTGTTTATTGATTAAGAATCTGTAAAGTTTTGTTTCATAACCAGGTGTTCTAATAAATCCTTGATATACATAAGTATCTTTTTTAGCATAACGATAGTACAATTCTTTACTTTCTTTTGTTTCACCCCAGAAACCTTTAATTTTATTTTGAATAACATCATCACTTGACAAGTATAAGTATTCATCACTTAAATTGTCAATATTTGTATCACCTTTTTTCAAATTAAATGCTGGGACTGATACACGACATCTATTATTAACAATTGTTCCATTAGCTAATCTAATTGAATTAAATGGAATTTTTCTTGTTGAACGAATTCTCCAAAACCAATCATTAGTAGCATCAGCATCTGGGATAAATCTGATTCTGATTTCATCACCTGCTTTTAAACTTGAAAATTGGAAGATTGTAGAATTGTCGAAATTGTTTGATGTTTTTTGTGCATTATTAACTCTAGCACGAAGTTCTGCTAATGTAGCCATATCATTTCTCCTTTAGTTTATTCTTTCAGTTTGTTCTTTCAGTTTGTTCTTTTAGCGTTTATCTGATACGTTTCCGCATCAATAATATTTATCAAAATTATGGTCTTAACCATACATTTCTAACTTACGCATTTTCATTCTTTCACGAGCAATAGCTTCTTTTAACTTACGTTTACGCTTTGCTGTGTTAGGTTCAAAATAGCGTTTCATTTTAAGTTCTTTCATTAATGGAGCTGTTTCGTGTCTTAAACGATTCAATGCTCTATTAATTGATTCCAAATCGTCTCCACCAACATAGATTACGGTTTGTTTATATTTAGGATTATATCGTTTCATCTTACCTCACTTTGTTAGATTGTTATCCTATACTTATAATATACCTTATTTTTGTCCAAATTGCAATATTATTTTTTGGAAATTTTGTCCTCAATTTTTGTCAACTTATCATAAAGAGGTTTGTTCTTCATCATTGATTGTAAATCATTGATTTTATTAATTATTTGAGAATCATCGAATCTTTCTATCTTTTGTGGAACTATTTTAGACTTAAGGTCTACCAATTCTTTTTCAATATTTGATAAATCAACCTTTTCAGTAATAGTTATTGTTTGAGTTGTTGCATTTTTTGCAACAACTTCTCCGTCTTCTTCCTTAATATCCATTGTATTAATCCAGTCAGCAGTAATCATTAAATACATAGCCAATGTATCAAATACTGTCATAATCATTACAATGAATATGATAATAGCAGTATCATCATCAACATTAAATAACTTAGCATAATACTTTAGATGAGCTAATGTTGGAGATTTTTGTTCCGCTTCTAATTGAAGGTCGAGAATTTCTTGATTAAGTTTAGTGATTTGTTTTTGTTTCTCACGGTTATCATCATAAAGTTTATTTGTAACCTTTTGTTGTTCCTTTTGTAAAGCAACAGCTTTAGAAACATATCCCATTTCAGTGTATTTTGAAAATGCTTTACCATCAAATTGCTTTAATTGCTCTTCATTAACTTGAATAGCTTGATTGAGAATACTTATCTCACCTTGTTTTTGCTTTATTTCCATTTCTATTGGAACTATTTCTTGAGTTCTGTGAGAATGAGCATCAGCAAAGAATCCATAAACACCCATAGCAGAAAGTGTCATAGCAATTAAAAGCATTGCTAAACCAGGTAGTTTTTGAAACCATTTTAACTTATGCCAGAAATGGTGTAAATCATAAAGAAGAACGACACGACCTACTTCAATAACTGCAGCAATAAACATTGTTACAACAGCTGCTGAAGTAAATACTTTACCCATACCAACAACTGTACAAAATCCTGATACAATGGAAATTGTCAATGAAATAAGTAATGTTAATAGTCCTGATAACTTAAACCTCTTCATAATGATTCCATTGTATCATATTTGTCAATGTTTGTCAAATTATTATGCAGTTCTTTGCCACATATTTACAACATAAGCAGGTGGTTGAACAGTAGTAGAGTTGCCATAAATTGAAGATGAACGGGAAGCATTAAAATTAAATGTAACCCATGTTCCATTACCATTTTGTTCACCACCACCTGTGCTAGAATGAGTAAATGCACCAGAAGACCCTTGATGAGAACTATTAGATTCACAACCCTTAATTTCACCAGTAATGTTAGGTAAACCTGGTTCAATCGTACTTCCTGCTGAATGATTTGAATCACTTCCCCAAAGAACTCTACCTGTTGAAACTAATTCCCAAGTTCCAGCATATGTTGCTAAAGGACAACTATCAGTTACACCAATAAATATTGAGCCAACAGGATACATCAAATTAACTATACTTGTCATAGCAGCAGTTGAAATATCAACGGTACCAGATAATCTATCCCATTCAGTTCCTGTCCAAACATAATTATCGCCACTATCTAATACATTGTAAACATCACCAGTAACATTATTATCAAGAGGTAATGAAGAATATGTTGCAACAGACCCTTTAACACGATATACTCCAGAAATAGCTGTTGCGATAGCACTATCAACTTGAGATGTTGAATAAACATCCATAGCAGATGTTACAGCATTAATTCTATTGTTTACCCAAGCTGTTGTTGGAACTTTTCTTGAATTATCTGAAGCGTTAAGTGTATAAACATTGTTAAATTCAGCATATGATTGACCATTATTCCAATGTAATGCTAAACAAGCATCTTGAGTTCCAGAGTCATCAAATGTATGAATATAAGCACAGTTATCATTATCAGTATCAACACCTTCAAAAGTAGCAACATTATTACCATCTGCACCAATCTTAGCAATAGCTCTTATTGATTTTACTTTAGGATAAGTTACTAAAGTTTTTGTTCCATCTATTTCTTCATCACCACTTCTATGAACAACATTTGTTGAATATACTGGGTCATTTACCCAACCAATTGTTGGAACAGTTGTCAAAGAAGTTGAATTAGAAGAAGGTTGCTTAATTGTTTTAATATTACCATTTTCTAAATCTGCTTGTAATGGAACAACAGAATTATTTGAGCTATTCTTACCAACCATTCTAAAACTATTTTGGTACACATCAATATAAGGATTGTCTGTTAAAACTGAATTGTCAGGCTTTTCAAAATCTATTTGTCCACCTTCATTTTCAATAGTTTTCAAAATCAAAGGTTGTTGAGAACGTAAATTATGAAGATTTGAGAAAATCTTAACTCCAGTAATTGTTTCTTCACCAGCTTTATGAACAGCATTGTTATCATTGGTTGTAACAGTTGTTGTTAAAGTAGCAATATTTGAAGCATTAGTATCAGAATGAGAATCAACTTCATTTATTGCTAATACTAAGTTAGTATTAGCGTCTGTTGTTAAATTACTCAAAGTACCAATTTTGGTATTGATTGCTGTTTCTTTAGCATCAATTTGAGCTTGAGTATAATAACTCATAGCATTTACTTGTGCTTCTAATGAATCTAAATCAGATTGTTCTGCCTTTGAATCAACAGCATCATTAATCAATGTTTCTGTTTCTGTTTTTGTATAAGCATCTGTGATATTATATCCTGCTAATGTTGTTGCCTTATCAGCCTTCAATGATAAAGCATCAATAGTAGCATTTGATAAAGGTTTGTTCAAATCACTTGTGTTATCAACATTTCCTAAACCAACTTGTGCTTTAGTAACTTCATGAGGATTGTTTTTATTAGCAATATGATTTTCAAACGGAGTAAAATCATAAACTGAACCAAGAGGGTCCCAACCATTATCTGTCCAAGCATAATTCATATTAGTTTCAAGAACATTATAAACAGAACCTTCAGGTAAATCATGTGTATCAATTAACAACAAATCTGCATAAGTAGCAACTGACCCTTTAAACTTATATACACTAGACAATTTAGTATCAATTGTTGGTTTATCATAATAGTTATCAAACTTAGCATCAACAGCTGCTATATCATCTGATAAATCAGAAGCACTTGAAGCAATTCTTGAATCAACTTCATTCAATATTCTTGTTGATTCTGTTTGAATAGCTTTAACACTTGGATAAAACAATTCTATTGAACCAGATGGAACACCTTGAACCTCATGAACAATATTATCAACATCTTGTTTTTCAGCTAATTGTTCTGTAACAGTACTAGCATTTGCTTTTTCATTTAAAAGACGATTGGTTTCATTTTTAGTATAAGCATTAGTAATTCCATATCCTGCCAAAGTTGTTGCTTTATCAGCTTTACCACTAATATCTTGGTGTTCAGTTAAGAATCTGGCATTAGCTTCTTCTTTAGTGTAATAATTACTTAAATCACCACCTTGACCTACTTCATCAACATCATAAATTTTTGGTTGACCATTTTCATCAGTACCATATAATTTTAATGCTTCTGTTGTCGTATCAACCTTAAGATTCAAAGCAGAATTAGTTGAAGATTCAGCAGCAAGATTTAAATCATGAGCTGTCAATCTATCTTTCAATGGATAAATTGTTCCATCAACATCTTCAAAATAAGGAATGTTCTCTAAATCATTATAGTCTAATGATACTTCTCCAACAAATTCTAATTGGTCATTTTCATTTAATTGGAATTCATCACCTAATTTAATACCACCTAATGTTTCACTTGTTGCTGGTGGTAAATTATATATTTCAGGGGCATCAACTAAATCAAAATAAGAACCACTTGTAGCAACTTTTTCTAAAGCTGGTTGATTAAGAATTTCAGGTTCTTTATGGTCATCTTCAATTTCTTCTTTTGAATACCATCTAATTTGATAATAAGGATTAGTATTAACAAGAGTATCTTTACCTTCAATTTGTTGAATTGCTAAACCTTCTCCAATTTCAAAATCATCTCTTTTTTCATTTAATGCTGATTGTTGTGGTTCAGAAACAGGCATTGTAATTGGTGTTAAGCCTTCAAATGAACCTAATCCAATAGTTGAAGCAGTAATATTATGAGGATTTATTCCATTAATATGTGATGCCAATTCTTCAGCAGATGCTTTAGCAGATAAATCGCTCTTTAAAGCATAATTTTCTAAGTCATCTTCTAATTGTTCTTTAGAAACATAATCTTGTAATTCATCTTCAAAAACAACATCTGCTAATCTTGATTCAATGCTTGTAATATTATTACTTAATTCAGTTGTCTTAGCTGTTAATGTATTGTCTGCCATTTCTCTAGCTGAAGTTTCAGCAGACATCATATTATCAATCTCACCTTGTTTGTAATAATTACTCAAAGCATTATTCAAATCAGTTTGGTCAATGAATTCTTCATTTAAATCATACCAATATGGTGTTGTTCCTTCACCATCACATTTTAAATAACCTTTAGCATAAGCAGGTAATGCTAAAATATTTGAAATCAATCCATCTACTTCAGCACTTGTATAAGTTGTTGCTTTATCAGCTTTTGTTGCTAATCCTTGTACCAACAATTCTGTTGAAATATATGAACCAACAGGTTGAATACCTAATTCAGATAAGGTATAATTTCTACCTGATAATTCAACATTATTAATAGAAGGTCTAACTGATAAATCATCCATTGTTAATGGATAATTAAAATATGGTAATTCTAACCAGTGTTTACCATTATAACCTATTTTAATACGACATTTACCATTTACTTCATCAATATATTCAACACCAAATTCACCATCTTCAAGAACAGGATTTAAACTGTTCCAAGTTCTAGTATTATCTCTTCTAATCTTAATTAATGAAGCTGGATTTAATTCATCAGCCATCCCTCTATCCTTTTATTAACTAATTAACCAACGATTTTTTCGCATTTTGTAACAACAGATTCAGCTTCTTGAGCTGTATCAAAATCTTTCTTAACTTCAATTTCTCTCAAAACAACACCGTGAACTGAACCAGATGTTTCAACAATTGGACACCAATAGTTAGCAATTACTTTATAAGTATGAGCTAAAGCATCACCAATCAATCTTTTGATAGCTTTTGTACCTTTAAAGAATACTCTTCCATCTCTAGTTTTGAAAATTTCTTCATCTTCAGCATATTCAGATTCATCAACTTCAACAACTAATCCATCTGGTTGTGTATAAACTAATTTGAAAGACATTTTTGAAGGAATAGTTTTATGGTCTCCACCTTCAGTTACAATATCCAACATATCATCTAAACCTTTTTGAAGGTTCATACACATTTGATTAAACTTAACATTAGCTGCAGCTTTCTTAATGAAATCATTTTCCAAACCTTCTTCTGCAACATCTTCTTGGTCAAAATCTTCATAAGCATATGCTTTCAAATTATCGAAATATGCTCCTGTAATTTCAACTTCATAAACTTCACTTTTTTCAATCATGATTATATCCTTATAAAACTCGTTTTATAAAGATATTTATTCTGTTTAAGAGATTCTTATCACATTGCTGATATTAATACGAACTGGTATAGAAACATTATCTGTTACAATATTACATTTATAATTACCTGCTGTCATACCAGCTCCAGTAATTTCATCATTAGCAAAAGTAAACCCTTGAGGTAATCCATTTACCTTAGCACCTTTTACATCAACTTTAAGTCTAATAAATTGATTTACAGCAAGATTTAATGTAATTCCATCAACGTTTGCTGTACCACCAGTTCCAACATTATTTTCAACAGTTACCAAATCAACCGTTGCTGATTTAGTTGGTCCTTTAAATGATGAAATAGCAGGCATTGGATAACCATTTGTTGTAACGGTTTTATTAACTGTTACAATATAATCATTAAAATATCTTGTTTTTGTGTCATATACATATGCTTGTTTAGATTTTATTGGGTAACTTTTTGTTGGAATTTGGTAATTAACTGATTTAGAATAACCAGTATCTTGTACTTCAACATTTTTGGCGATAACTTTTAGTGGAATCGGTTGCTTATAAATACCAACCGACCCTTCACCAACGATATTCGTTCCTCTTATATCACCATATGCAAATAAACCATATGTATCGGACATTTTAAATCCTTATAAAACAACATCAACAGAAACGTTAATTGTACTTTGACCTTTAATTACAAATGGAACTGTTAATTTACCTTCGTCAGAAGTTGTTACAGTAAGTGTTTGTAAACCATTTGATTGCCATACAGCATTACCTTGTAATGTTAATTTAACATTTGTTTCAACATATTCATCTTCTGAATTCTTTGACCATACTTCAATATAAGTATTAATATCAGAATCATTGTATTGATATGATGTTTGTTCAAATGTAAAGTCAATTGTTGTAGCACCTTCCAAATCTTGACAAATAAGTTCATTGCTATCTGTTAAAGCATAAATTTTATTATCATCCGTTTGAACTATCGATTTTAAAGTTGTCATTGATTCATAAGTGATTTTCCATTCTTCTGCTTCTGAATCAAAAATAGCAATATGATAAGAAGTTGGTGTTGAAATTAATATTTTTGTTTCATCATTATTTAATGGCATATAACCATGCAACATACCACCAACAGCTTTATATGAACCTAAATAAGTTGCTTCTGTTTTATCTTGATTTACTTTGAATGTATAAACACCTCTTGAATTTTGAGGATAATAATTCATTCCTTCCCACCAAATATTAACATAATCAGTACCGCCAATATTAAATACTTGTGTTTCATAACGGCAAGAATTTAAAACTTGAACACCTATTGAACTATAAGAACCAGAATCTATTGTTGGAAGTTGAGATATATCCGACCCTTCAGGAAATACTAAATTAACTTTATAAATTGTTGAAGTAGTAATATCAGATTTGTTTAATTCAAAATAATAAAGTGTATTAGGTCCTACTGAATAATCTAAATTTGAAGAAGAATGTGAATATACATAAAAATAATATTTAGTTTCAGTTTCCAAACATTTAGATGGTAAACATATTTTATTTAATTTTATTGATGTTGTATTAAATGAAGAATATGAATTATTAAAAATTGTAGAATTATATGGAGGTGTAGGACAATTACTATCCAAAGTATATGATATTCTAGTCATTCTATTTGTATCAAATGAATAAAATCTATAATCAACACTAACATAAGGATTAGAATAATTATATGAATTTGTTGGACCTGAAGTACTACTATTACTAGAAAAAATACTCATTGAATATAATATTAATCCGTCATCCATTTCTTTTAATACTTTACAAAAACCTGCATTATTATAATTTGTATCAGATGAACCATCTCTATATGATGAAGTATATCCTCCTGGAGCAGAACAATAACATTTCTCAACAGCAAATGTTGATTTATTTATTTTATACATTATTGAATGAATACTACTACTATAATAACTTCCTAAACCACCGTAATATCTATCAATTAAAGCAAAAATATAATTATCATTTTGTGTTAAATAAGAGCACTTCATATTAGTATATGCGTAATCACCACCAAGATTATAATCAGTAACTAATATATTATCATTTGTAGAAGTAATTTTTTTTATAATCATATTTCTATGTGTAGCACTTGTTGGATAATTTTTAATTTCTATTACATAAGTTATATTTGAATCATTATTATCAACAATAGCTTCTTGAGAATTATAATTTGCATAATAATTTGCATAATATGAATCAGTATAAAATCCAGCTGTATTACTTGAACTATAAAATTGTTTTTCATCATATGGTTGAAAAGATTTTTTACCATAAAGAGTTCTGTCACACATTTTTGATACAATATTTCTAAATGGAACAGGCGTTTTAGTTTCTTTAACATAAGGAACCGTATTAATAATTAAATGCTTAGAAGTATCAATAAAAGGTATAATATATTGACTATTTAATTTATCTTCTGAAGAAAGTATTTTCATATTTTTAATCCTTTTTAAATTTTGATTTCATATTTTCCACTTCCTTTGATATATACAGGAATTCTTGTATATCCTTCAGAAGTTAAAGTTATTTCTAATTCTTTTTGATTATTTATAAAGGTAAAGTTACCAACAGCTTTTAATTTAACAGCTGATGTTAAATTATCACCCATATAATTTAAAACTTTTACATCAACATATGATTCAATTGTTTCAGTACCTAAATAATATCTTTGTTTTTCAAAATTATAATCAACAGTAACAGGTTGATTAAAGGTATATCTTAATATTGAACCAGCTGAATCCATAATCCATAAACGTTCATCAATATCAAATCCAAATGTTTGTATTGTTGTAATTATTGAAGGATTCTCAATAAATTTACAATTTATTGAATCCCAAGTAAATGATTTTAATCCAGATGTACATCCAACAAATAAATTATTCCAATCATTTTTAGGTATAAATGATAATCCCATTATTCTTATTTTTTGAATTAAATTAAGTTCATTCCCATTAATTCTATATAATAAAATATATGATTTATCATCAATACTTGTTGTAGCCGAATATGAATTTAATGATATTGAAGCTAAATATTGGACATTATTTACTTCATAAACATGGCAAAAGTTTTTTAAATGACCATGATATAAATCTGAAGTAGTAGAACTATAGCAAATATCGTTTTCACTTTTTGTCATTACTGTTTGAGTTAAAGTTGTTCTAGCATCATTAAGAACTAATTTTAATATTTCTCCACTATACATATTTTTAACATAAAATGTACTATTATTAACAAAATTTGATGGATATGTTGTTAAAACACCATTTTCATTACTTGTATAACTTGTAATATACTTGTTAATACCAGATGATAATTCATATTTGTAAAAATAATTATATTTTCCATGGGTTATATAATATAAAAAACCATTTTCAATAAACACTGGCATAATAAATGAATTTTCAATCGTAGATGAAGTAATAAATTCCAATCTGTTACCTTCTTTTTTATATCTATATAATCTACCATATCTAGTTACTGAACTAAATGTATTATCGTCAATAGAAGAATCTAAAATTAATAATATTGAAGAATCTTGATATATTATTTTAGAACTGTTATAAAGCGTATCATTTGAATAAGCATTTGTTATATTAGAATATTCAAAGCCATTTTCATCAATATATTTTTCAGCACAATAATATTTAGGTTGAACATTATTTCTTGTTCTATGACATGTATTACATATCCAATACTTATTAGAATCATCATAATCTCTAACAGCATTTTTCCAAGAAAAATCTTCCATAGGAACACCAGCAATAGGACTATTACCAGCATATTCTTTTAATAATATACCACAATCATAATTGTTTGCTAAAGTATATTTTAAAGACAAAGGAGCAAGATTTTGTTTAGTATAATTCAATCCATTAATAATTGTATTCCAAGGAGTATCAATTAATTTAGCAACGTTATAATTAAATGTGGTAGATGAAATTGGCATTATGTATCCTTTTTAATTATTTATTAGTAGCAATATCCAGAGATAATCAATTGTGATGATACTCTACCTGTCGCTTTTATTTTGATTGTTTTAATAATTGGTAATTCATAACCTTGTGTTGATGTTGGTGGTAAAATAATTGTATCAAGAAGGTAATCATTGTTATATACATATAAGTAAGTTGTATTAGGGTCTTCTTCACCTTCTTCTAAATTTTGTGTTGGTGGCATAGGATTTGTCATATAAACAATGCTTTGAGAAATAACTTTAATGTCATTTTCTATACATATTGTACCTGTATTAAATATTTCTTGATTATCATATGTTCCATCCATAGTTTCTTCAACAGATGTTGGATTAATAGGAATAGGGTTTCCATTCCATTTTAATACTCCTCCATCTAAAGAAAATAAATCTAAAATTGTTGATTTATTAGCATGAGTATGTTCAGATGCTTTGATTCCAAATGCTTTATTTGCTTCTGCTTTTGTATAATAGTTACTTAAGTCTACTTGACTTCCACCACTATATATTGAATCAATAACAATATTTCCTTGACCATCTGGTGTTACTGTAACATAATTTCCTGCTTGAATATTATCAAGAGTAATAAAATCTTCAATGGCTTCTTCCATTTCTTCTCTTGTAACTCCACCAGAACCACCACCTGGAATATCTTCTATTAACGCATCAACTTCAGCTTTGGTATAAGTTGTTGCTTTATCAGCCTTACCACTAATATCTTGATGTTGTGTTAAATAACCAGCATCATTTGTAAATGATGAAACATTAGTCGGTATATCATTAATAGTAATCAAACCTTCATCTTCAACAATTGCTCCAACAATAGCTTCAATACCATCTGTTGTTACATAATTACTTAAATCAATGTTTTCAGATAACTTATCCCAATTAGTTCCATCATACGCATAATTTGAACCAGTGTCTAAAGCATTATACATATCACCAACAGATGGATTAGTAATATTTGATAATGCTTCATAATTAGCAACTGTTCCTTTAAAATGCATTGATGAGGTTAGTTTACCATCAATTTCTGTCTTAGTATAAGCATCAGTAATACCATAATTAGCAATTGTTGTTGGTGTATTACTTAAATCATTCCAAGAACCACTTGTAGCAATGTTTGATAATGATGAGTTCAATACATAATTATTTGAGTCCGATAATTCTGAAACTGTTGTTGGTATAATTGGTTTATTTGCTAAGTCTGTATATGAACCACTTAAAGCAACATCAGCTAATTCATCCCTATTAACTTTTGGTTCCAAATCTTGAGGAGTAACACTTCCACCACCACTAGGAATATCTTCTATCAAAGCATCAACTTCGTCTTTTGTATAAGTTGTTAATTTATCAGCTTTTAAATCCAATGCTTCCTTAACTGCTTTTTGAGTAGGAGCAATATATGGAGAACTATTTTCAAATGTTGAATCATTACTTAGATTTAAAAACTTGGTCATTGATATTCCTTATAAAAAAGAAAGGAGATGGAGTGTGGGGATACTCCATCTCCTTAAAAGTATTTACCGAAATTATCCTATTATAATTGCCTTGAATGTATTTGCTGGAACATTTTCAGCAATGTTCATCTTAACTACGATAGAATTATTTCCGAAAATATAACTTCCGATAACTTCTTCTCCAGTAGCTATTTCTTTCATTGTAATTGAAACATCTTCACCTAATGTATGAGAAATATTCCAAGTAACAACTCCACCAGAAGATGTTAAAGCAGATGATTGAATAACAACTTCTTTTTTAACAGCTCCTGAGATAGCATCTTCTAAATCATCAACTCTTCCGTCTAAAGCTGTAATATCTGCTTCAATTAAATCAACATTAGCAATAGTTTCATAAGTAGATGATGCTTCAGTTTTTGTTAAAAATGGTGTTAAATCGATTGTTTCTGATAATTTATCCCAATTCTCTCCATCCCAAGCATAATTAGCACCAGTTGATGTAACATTATAAACATCGCCAGTTACATTTCCTGATACAGGTAAATCACCAACTCTAGCAACATTTCCTTTATAATGAAAAGCTGCAACCATTTTAGCATCAACTTCATCTTTAGTATAAGTTGTTGATTTATCAGCTTTTAATGCTAAATCAGCATCAATATCTGAAACAGCATCAGCTAAATCTTTAGCAGAAATAGCAACATTAGTAGCTGTTCCAGTGGAAATTTCTGAAGAAGTTGCTAATCTAATAATACCAGCAGTTGTTGTAGAAGCAACTGGTAATGGAGACCACTCTCCAGTTGTTCCATTAGCAAATAACGCATCACCAATATGTCCAGTTTGGTCTGGTAATGGGTCAAATGAATCAATTTGTGATTGTAAATCATCAATGTCAGATGCTAATGAGTTTGTAATTTTCTTTGTAACGATTTCATCATCTACTGTATAAGAAGCATTTGCTTTACCATTAGTATAGAAAATACCATTTGAAGCAGTGTTTAATCTAGCACCAATTTTTGAAGTCTTGTCAACAGAATAGATTTGAATATTAACTGCTCCGGTGTCTGCTCCATGACCTTCATCTAAATTAGCACCAACATAAGATAATGTATTTGCTGTTTTATCAAATACTTGAGAACCACCTCCATCTGATTCATTGAATAATAAAGCATATCCCTCTTGAGGATTTGTTAATTTTGTATAAAAATGCCCATTTGCTGGATTTGCAACGTTTGACCAAATTTTACCATAGATTTCGTCTTTAACTTCTTGGTCTTTAGTATCAACTTCAGACTTAGTGTAATAATCACTTAATGCAATTGCTACATCTGAAGGTGTTGTATAAGAAACCCAAGAACCATTTTGGTACATTTTAAATAGGCTATCTTCTAAATCATAATAAACTTGACCATTCTTAGGGTTAGTAGGAGCGGTATGAGAATTTTGAAATACACCATTTAAAAGCTCGTTTCCACATAAGTCAAGGTCAACTTTCCATTTTTTTGCGACCATTAAATACTCCTTATAATATACAAATATTTATTAGTTCAAATAAGCACGCCCTGCAAATGGTTGAGAAAACGTAATTGTAATATTATTTTTATCAGCATACCATACAGAACCTGTTAATTGATTACCATTATCATCAACTATTACAACACTAGGATAATTATTTAAATTATGATTAATAACCCAAGTATCAATAGCATGTGCTTGTGTATAAACAAATGTTCTCGTAACGTTATTCAAATCTTCTTTAGTCGCATATTGACTCATATTTAAATCAATTAAAAATTGAGCAAATAATTGTTGCACTTCTTCTTTTGTGAATGTATCTTTACTTGTCATTATATCATACACATTAGAAACTCTTGAACCATTTTGTTCTCCAGTTCCATATTTTAATTTTGTGGCATCGAACATTATATAAGAATCTTCTTGACCACGATTGTGTGAAATTATTGTCTCACCTGAACTCAATACATAAGTCTTGGATTCATTAACTCTGTTACTATCATTCTCACATTTACGAATGGATTTCAATGATGCTTCATAAACTGTTTCATTATTACCAGCAGTTATTGTAGCATTTGTATTTAATGCTCCAGACATACTTCCATTAATTGTTAATGAACCACTCATTGTATCACCAGATTTCAAAACATATTTGTCATCTAATGCTTCCAAATCATTCTTAGAAGCAAATATTTCTTCTGCTTCTTCTTTAGTTAATAAACCACTCAAATCAATATCTTCAGAAAGTTTATCCCAAGTTTGTCCATTCCAAGCATAATTTGAACCAGTATCTTCAACATTATATACATCACCAATTTTATTTCCAGTTGTTGGTAATTCATCAATGGTATGAACACAACCTTTATACTCAAATAGAGATGACATTTTAGCATCAACTTCATCTTTAGTATAAACTGTTGTCTTAAATGTATCTAAATCAGTTTGGATAGAATTATCTCCATCAATTCTATCTTGTATTTCTTGGTCTAAATCATTTTGTATTTCTTGAATAGCTGTTGTAATGTTATTTTGAATTCTATCATCAAGTGCTTGAATACTGTTTGATAAAGCATTTTCAGCAGTTGTTGCTCTATTTGTTTCAAGAGTTAAATTTGTTTGTAAATCTTTTTCTGCTAATTTCGCACGAGTTTCTTCAGCAGTAATATTTGATTGTAATGTTCCTTCAGCAGTTGTTGCCCTTGAAACTTCTGTTGTTAAATCAGCTTTTACTTGATTGATTGCTGTTGAAATATCTGTTGCTATATCATCTTCTAAATCATCAATTCTTGAATCAAGAGACGTGATACTTGTTTGTAAAGCAGTTTCAGCATTAGTTGCTCTTGTAACTTCATTTGCTAAGTTAGTTGTTAAAGTTCCTTCAGCAGTTGTTGCTCTTGAAACTTCATTTGATAAGTTAGTTGATAATAATTCATCACTATGAGTTCTATCGGATATTTCTTGTGTAATAGACTCTTGTAAACTTCTATCAGCATCTTTTCTATCTTGAATTTCTTTATTCAAGTTGGTTGTCAATGTTGTATCAGCATCTATTCTATTTTGAATTTCTCCATCAACCTTTGTATTAATAGTTGTAATACTTGTTTGTAATGTTGTATCAGCAGATTGTCTATCAAGAATTTCAGCATCAATATTGTCTTGAAGTGTTCCTTCGGCAGTTGTTGCTCTAGTTATTTCAGCAGTTAAATCAGTTCTTAATTGATTTTCAACACCTTTAGCACGAGTTTCTTCAGCGGTAATATTTGATTGTAATGTTCCCTCAGCAGATGTTGCTCTATTTGTTTCAGCAGTTAAATCTGTTTTTAATTGATTTTCAACACCAGTTGCTCTAGTAACTTCTGCTGTAATATTTGTTTGTAATGTTTCATCAGCAGTTTGACGAGCAGTTACTTCATCAGATAACTTACCATCAACATATGTAATAGTAGCATAATTACTTAAATCAATGTTTTCAGATAATTTATCCCACATTGTTCCATTCCAAGCATAATTGGCTCCTGTATCAAGAACATTGTACATGTCACCAACTTCTGGATTATTTGGTAATTCATTATATGTTGGAACTGTTCCTTTGAAATGCATACCTCCAGATAATTTACCATCAATTTCAGCTTTAGTATAAGTATCTGATTTATCAGCTTTTTTATTTTCTAATTCTTCCTCAGCAGTTGTTGCTCTATTTGTTTCAGCAGTTAAATCTGTTCTTAATTGATTTTCAACACCAGTTGCTCTTGTAACTTCTGCTGTAATATTTGTTTGTAATGTTTCATCAGCAGTTTGACGAGCAGTTACTTCTGAATCAATTGCTGATTGTAATGTTCCCTCAGCAGTTGTTGCTCTCAACTCTTCAGCATCAATGTTGTCTTGAAGTGTATGCTCAACACCTTTAGCACGAGTTTCTTCAGCAGTAATATTTGTTTGAAGAACATTATCGGCATCTTTTCTATCTTGTACTTCTTTA
>Ga0247609_10002491_pt1 | contig 19435 bp, 15 predicted proteins | sample 172DNAGHGlowgp2_FD_193487 | JGI IMG/M metagenome (GOLD analysis project Ga0247609, IMG submission 193487) | Sheep rumen microbial communities from Palmerston North, Manawatu-Wanganui, New Zealand - 1728 DNA GHGlow gp2 | ecosystem: Host-associated > Mammals > Digestive system > Stomach > Rumen ...
TGACAAATTATTGCTATATTTGCAAATTCAAAAACAAGGCCAAATGTTCAAAGATATAGACATAAAAATTGCGATTCCATAGACAGAATATCAAATGATCCCCCCCCCTCCATCAAAAATATGACAAATAATTTATTGTCAAATGAAAAAATAGTCGTATCTTTGCACTCGTAAACCGAATGTTAAACAACGGTTGTCCGGCAGATTAATGGGTTCTGTCTGTTTGGATGACCAAAAAATGAATAAATAGAACCCACCATAAGATATTTTACCAATCACACAAGTATGATGAAAAAAAAGATGATAATAAACGGCATCAAACGACGATTTGACTACTATCTGTCGTTGAGCTACATGCGCATGTTGGGCTACTTGTGCCTGATATTCGTAGTGCTACTCGTCTCCGTGATGCTTTTCCTATGGGGCGTATCCCTGATCTACGAGAAACTGAACCTGGGAGAAGTGAATGTGCCGGGAACGGCCTTCATGCTTCTGACCGACCCCGGAAACATCTCCGACGTATTGCCAGACAATCATTCGTGGGTTCTTGGAATCGCCTACGCCCTGATATCCATTGTCGGGGCTGTGCTCTTCGGTGGCGTACTGATTTCCCTTATGTCGAACAGTCTGCAGCTGAGGGTGGAGGATTTCAAGAACGGCAATGTGCAATACCTGCACAACGACCATATCATCGTGATAGGCTACGATAACGTGCTGCCCGCCTTGGTCAAGCAGCTGAACGTCCACGAAAGGTTTGCCGGAAAAGACATCCTGATCTTTACCAAGAAGAACTCCCAGGAAGTGAGAGAGGCACTAAGTACTGTAATCGACGTAAAAAACAAGCATATCATCCTGTATAGCGGACGACGCGATTCGATGGTCGACCTGTCCAAAGTCCAGGTCGAGAAGGCGAAAGAGATATTCATCATTGGAGACAGGGACAGCGACGACCATGATGCCCGAAACTTCGCCTGCCTGTCCAATATTGTAGAGATTATCAAAAAAAGCGGGACCGCCAACAAGCCCATAGTAAACATCTTGTTGGAGGACTTGTCCACCCAGGTAATGCTGCAATCCACAAACCTGGCACAAGAATGGCGAGAACACATCCGCATGATACCCTTCAATTTCTACGAGAGCTGGGCCCGCCAGGTGCTGTCGGGTGGACAGGTGCTCGTGGAGACAAATAGCAGTGCGACATACAATTACCCCTACATTCAAGTTGACAAGGACAGCGAAGAGCATGTCAATATTGTTGTCTTTGGCATGTCAGACCTTGGCATCACCGTCGGCGTGGAAGCGGCACATGCCTTGCACTATCCCCACCTGCCCAACGGGAAGGTTCGCAAGACTCGCATCACATTCGTCAGCAAGTTGGCCTACGACGAGATGCTGCTCTTCAAAACCCGCTACCGGCAAATATTCGAGATACAATCGTCCACCTATATGGATTTTATGGGCGATGCAGACGACGTCCCTGAAAGCCTCCCCCGCATCACGAAGTTTGCCCCGACATACTTCACGGGGAAAGACGCAGACTTCCTGGACATCGATTTCGAATTCGTCCGAGGAGATGCATTCTCAGAGAAGATACATGGTTTCCTGAAAGACCGCGTGAGCGACAGAAATTGCAAGATGAATATATTCACCTGTACAGGCAACGACTCCATCGACATGAATATCGGTCTGATGCTGCCCGAAGAAGTGCTGCGGAAATCCAACGTGTTCATCCGCCAGCATCATACGGGACAACTAATCACATGGCTACACCAGATCAACCGCCAATCGGATGGGAAGTATTCCAATGTGTATCCCTTTGGAATGGTGAACAGCAAGTTCGACCTCACACACAAAAGCCTGGAGATGGGCATATTGCTAAACTACTTCTATCTACACACAGGAACGGAGGAGACTTATCAGTCAGACCATTTGATGACAAGCGAAGAATGCAAAGAAGCATTGGACAAATGGAACAAAGAGACATCCATTGCCGACCAATGGAGCAGCTCCTATTGCTGCTATTCGTTTGCTTTGAAGATGGCTCAATATGGAATCACCTCCATCGACGAACACAATATTGGCCAAATCCAAACAATTATCAACGAACATATTGACACTCTGGCCTATATCGAGCACAACCGCTGGAATATGGAGAAACTCCTCTTGGGTTTCAGAAAACCCCATCAGGAAGAGGCACTCCAGATCAACGAATGCCGCAAAAACATAGCCGATACGGTAAAAGACAAAGAACTGAAAGCCAAATGCATGTTCCGAATCTTCAAATCGCAATACCAGGTTCACGACTATATCCGCTCTTTCGAGGACTTGAAAACCATTCAATGGATTGGCAAGGAAGAGAAGGACGACATATGTAAAATCGACAACAATATGCTCAGCCAGATACCCTGGATCATTAACAACCGAAAACAATTACAACAATACCTATGAACAAGAAACAATACACCCCAGCCCCCATCGACACCACTGACATTCTGTTGCCCGAGGAGTTGACTCCCCTGTTGGAAGCCATGGCAAAGAACGTGCATGAGGTATGGGCACAGGAACGCCTCAACCAAGGGTGGACCTACGGAGAGAAACGCGATGACACCAGGAAGCACCACCCCTGCCTGGTAGCCTATGACGACCTCCCCGATGAAGAAAAAGCCTATGACCGAAACACCTCCATCGAAACCCTCAAATTAATCCTTAAATTGGGATTTAAGATTGAGAAGAAGTAAAAACAATACGTATGGGAAACCATGAATTGAAACGGAATGTGTTCATCAGTTATTCTCGCCACGACTACATTGACGAGTATGGCAATGTTATTCCTCAAAACTGCGTGTCAAAAATACTGGAAACACTTGATAAAAACGACATAACATATTGGATAGACAAAGAAGGTATTTATAGCGGAGATGAGTTCAAGGGCGTATTGGCCTCAGCCATAGAGCAAGCGGATGTATTTGTCTTTATATCGTCGGAGTCATCCAATAAGTCTGAATGGACAGCAAAAGAGATAAACGTGGCTGTCTACGAGAAAAAGGTCATTATACCAGTCAGAATAGACGATGCCAAGTACAACAGTTCTGTGAAGTTTGATCTGGTTGGCTTGGACTTTATCAACTATCAAAGCAATCCCGAGTTGGCCCTCTCAGAATTGGTAAAATCCATCAAGAACCAGATAAACAACACCGGGATTGACATCAAGAAGATCAAGGAAGAAATCAAAGCGTTGGAGAAAGATGGATATCTGCTATATACACAAGGGAAAAGGCTATTTGACGAAATCGCCGCAAAGAAAAGACTGATTGGAGAAGGAACAATTGTATGTCCTGTTTGCGACGAGGCAAATGAAGTGAATAGTCTTTATTGCCCACGATGCGGATGGGCTTTTGTTCCATTCGCCACAAAAAAACAGGTGGAAAAAAGATTGAATACTGCCAGACGAGTATGGAATGGTTTGTCGAGCACGAACAAGGCCCCTGAAGATTCAACATCCATTTTACCCACCCCAATCAAGGACCTTATCGACAACATGGTGGAAGTCGAAGGTGGCTCTTTCATTATGGGTGGCACTCATGAACAAGGAGAAGAGGCCTTCAGCGATGAGAAACCGCCACATAAAGTGACATTGTCCTCCTTCCTCATTGGGCGGTATCCTGTCACACAAGAACAATGGAAAGCTGTAATGGGGAACAACCCCTCTTATTTCCAAGGCGACAAACACCCCGTAGAGCAAGTAAACTGGATGGACTGCCAAGAATTCATCCAGAAGCTCAACGAAATAACGGGAATGAAGTTCCGGCTGCCTACAGAAGCAGAATGGGAATATGCTGCTCGAGGGGGGAACATGGGGAAAGGTTATAAATATAGTGGAGGTAATCTATTGTCGCAAGTAGCATGGTATAACGAAAATAGCGGAGGCACATCCCACGAGGTTGGACAAAAGAAGCCGAACGAACTTGGATTGTACGACATGAGTGGCAACATCTGGGAATGGGTACAAGACTGGAAAGGGGACTACACCGAAAATGAACAATCAAACCCTTGCGGTCCTGACACTGGCGAAGAACGAGTGTGCCGAGGTGGAGGATGGAATAGAGAGCACGACCGTAGCCGTGTATCCTATCGAGGCGACGATTTGCCGGACTTACGTTACCGTAGTTTGGGCCTACGGGTTGTATTGGAGAGGATACATTAAGCCACGCAACCAAGCATCACCAAAGCAACTCTTGAAAACTTTTAAAATGCTTCTAAAAAATGAACCCATGTTCTAGTTGAACATGGGTTTCCACCTATATTAATGAGCCCCACGAATATATGTCCCCAATTGTAAAAGCCTGCTTTCACTCCCCGAACAACCACCTCTTAAATCGCTCATCAACTACGGTATATAAATATAAATTTGTGCAAGTATAAAAAGATTTGTATCTTTGCATTTTGAATACTGAACATAATGTTTGCACAATTCATCATAAACGGACTGATTACCGGAGTGTTATATTCACTCCTGGCTATCGGTTTTGCACTAATATATAACACTACACGCGTATTTCATATTGCAGCAGCGGGCATTTATGTCTTCGCAGCCTATATGTTTTGGCTTTTTTCCGCCTCTCTGGGACTGCCATTGTTCCTCGCTGCCGGAATTGCTGTGGCGCTGACTATGGGACTCAGTCTCGCTACCGAAGCTACTGTCTACCGGCCCTTGAAACGCCGCAAGGCATCCCTCAACGTGGCCATGATAGCATCTATCGGTCTCATGACGGTGATTGTTAACCTTGTAGCAATGTTCTTTGGCAACGATACCAAGGTGGTCACCAACGAGATATTGCCTACCCTTACCTTTGGCGACCTCATTGTTACCACCCCGCAGATGTACCAAGCCGTCATTGGCATAGTGATTATCGCGGCCTTCCTCATCGTGCTAAGTTTCACCAATTGGGGCAAGCGGTTGCGGGCGCTGAGTGTCGACGAGACTCTTTTCACAACGTTAGGATATAATCCCGCCGCCACTCGCACGGCAGTGTTCCTCGCCAGCGGAGCCTTCATCGCTGCCGCCAGTTGCCTGACGGTCTACGATGTGGGCATGGATCCCAACATGGGCATGAATGTGCTCATCAGCGCTGTGGTAGCTATGATTATCGGTGGCGTGGGCCGCTTCAGCACCTGCCTGCTCGGTGGTCTCATGCTGGGTGTATTGCAGGCGGTGACGGTCTACTACTTCTCCTCCAACTGGCAGAATGCAGTGACCTTCTTGGTGCTGCTCATCTTCCTTTTCCTCCGTCCGCAGGGCATCGCGGGCTATAAACAACGAACTGTCTGATGGAATATATCTTTCACATACTCATCATGCTCAATATCTACGTAATGTTGGTGCTCAGCGCCAACCTGACGATAGGTATGGCCAACCTGCTCACCATGTGCCAGGCGGCTTTCTATGGTATTGGTGCTTATATTGGAACATTTTTCTTGATGCAGTTTAACCTACCATTTGTGGTGATAGCAATTGCGGTTATGCTGCTCACCGGTCTCTTCAGCTGGTTGGTGTCCTATGCCTCAGTGCGGTTGAAGGGCGACTATTTCGTCATAGCCACCATGGGATTCCAGCTGATAGTATACACGATACTCTACAACTGGACCGACGTTACCCGCGGTCCTTACGGCATCCCCGGCATCCCAGGTATCAAGTTGCTGGGGTTGTTCGAACTGACGGGCGTTTACGCTTACTTCGCGTTGAGCCTGGTGGTGGCAGCCATAGTGGTACTGGTGCTCTACCGACTGGTAAAGTCGCCCTTTGGACGCACCCTCAACGCTATCCGTGCCGACGAGACGATGGTGCAGGCGTTGGGACGCGACACCGTGGCCTTCAAAGCGTGGGCTTTCTTCATCTCCGCTGCGGTGGCAGGTCTAGCTGGTGTCATCTATGCCTCTTATGTCAGCTATATCGACCCTACCAGCTTCACCCTCGACGAGAGTATCTTCATTCTCAGCGCCCTCTTCATTGGTGGCATCGGCAACATCAAAGGCCCCATACTGGGAGCCCTCTTCGTGGTGCTGCTGCCTGAATTGCTGCGCTTCGTAGGCTTGCCCGACTCGGTGGCCGCCAACTTGCGACAGATTATCTATGGTCTGGCTCTGATACTCGTCATGTACTTCCGCCCGCAGGGTCTGTGGGGTAAAACCATATTGAAATGAGACCGATACTGCAGCTGAAAGATATACACCTTAGTTTCACGAATGCCCACAACGAGACATTCGACCTTCTGCGTGGAGTCAACCTCGATGTCGAGAAGGGCAAAATAACTGCCCTTGTAGGAGGTAATGGTACAGGAAAGACCACCCTCTTCAATGTCATCTCAGGATTCCAGAAAGGATACAAAGGAGATGTCCTTTTCGAAGGACACAACTTCAACCGTCTGCCAGTTTACAGAATCTCGATGATGGGCATCGGGCGGCTTTTCCAAGGCGGACAATTGCTGGCAGGCCTGACCTTGCTGGAGAACATGAAGGTGGCTGCAGACGACACTACAGGCGAGGTGCCGTTCTCCACTCTGTTGCATCCTTTGCGCTATCGTGCTGTCGAGGTGGATAAAGAGCAGCAGGCCCGTGAGGTGCTTGTGCGCATCTTTGGCGAAGACTGCAAATACCTCGATATGCTTGACCATGAAGCGTCGTCGTTCTCTTATGGTGAACAGCGCCTGCTGTCGTTGGCCTGCTTGCTGATGGGCGGTGACAGGTTGCTGTTGCTCGATGAGCCCACTTCGGGCGTTAACCCCGCCTATATCGACATCATAGAAAATATTATCCGAGAGATGGCAGCCAATGGTATCTCTGTTTTGCTGATAGAACACAATATGCACTTCGTCCGCCGTGTGGCGGACACCTGTGCTTATCTCGATGACGGTGTCATTGCCAAGGTGGGACCTACGGCCGAAGTGTTGGACGATGAAAATGTACGTAACAGTTATCTTGGAGTATGAGTGCACTGTTGGAAATAAAAAACTTATGGGGAGGCTACACCGAGGGTGTAGACATACTGCGTGGTATTGATATGGAAGTGCATCAAGGTGAGGCTGTGGGCATCATAGGCCTCAATGGCTCTGGTAAGTCCACGTTGGGCAAAGCCATCATGAACATGATTCCTTTCCGTCGTGGCCAGATACTATTTGAAGGCGAGGATATAACCGCTTTGAAAACCCACGAGCTATCCCGTCGTGGTATCGCCATAATGCAGCAAGGTGGCCGTGTATTCCCCAATCTCACCGTCTGGGATAATCTCCAGCTTGCAGCGCAAGCCAATAATTCTAAATTCAACATTCAGAATTCAGAATTAAGAGAGATTATCCCGCTGTTACAACGTCCTAAGCGCGAACTCCAGTACCACATGGCCGACAAACTCAGTGGTGGCCAGAAGCACCAACTCTCCTTGGCAATTACCCTCGCCACCAACCCCCGTCTCGTCATCCTCGACGAGCCTAGTGCAGGCTTGTCTCCCAAGGCGGTAGAAGAAATGTATCAGATGCTTCGTGATGTCAGAGCAAAGCTAAACGTCACAATCATAATTATTGAGCAGAACATTGCAAAGGCTGTGGAGTTTTGTGATAAGAGTATTTTGATACGTCAAGGAATCATAGCCCAATTTCAATCACATAATACTTTAAAAGAAATAGAAAAAATAATGTTTAACAGATAATTATTAAATTATGAAAAAGATTTTATGGATTTTAGCGACTGTTTTAGTAGTCGTTTTATTGGGGGTCTTTGTTCTTAGCAACAAGGACAATAGTGATACCATAAAAATTGGAGCATTACTGTCCCTGACTGGCGATAATGCCCAACAAGGGAACCTGGCTAAAAATGGCATTCTCATTGCTGTTGAGAAAGTCAATCAGGAAGGTGGAATTAATGGAAAAAAAATAGAACTCATTATTGAGGATACTCGTACAGATGCCAATGGAACAATTACCGCCATGAAAAAATTGGCTACTTTAGACAAGGTTCAGGGTATTGTTGTAACAGGAGATATTGAACTTCCTGTAGTTAATCAGATTGCGGATAACTACAGAATTCCTATTATGGCTACAATTTGCACTGGCATGTTAGACCAGAAACGTAGCGAATGGGTTTATCGTTATTGTTATAATGAAGAACAAGAGGATGATTTTTTAATGAAATATGTTGCTCAAGATTTGGGTGTTAAGAAAATGGCTTTGCTTTACCCCAATTCAACCGCAGGTCAAGCTTTTTATAAATATTCTAAACAATACATAGATGCAAACGGGATTCAAGTCGTTGCAGATATCGCATATGATGTTCAATCAACAAATGTTCAAAGGGAGAATGCCGTAAAGGTAATGAATAGTAAGCCTGAAATAATATGTGCTAGAGGTTTTGGACCTTCATTAGATGCATTACTAAGACATATTAAAGAATTGGGATATACAGGTAGGGTTGTTGGAGACCTTTCTCTTTCAGTTCCTTCTGCAATAAAAAATACCAATGGAATTTTAAATGGAGCCTATATTGTTGCCTCAGATCTGGATTTAAAATCGGAGAATAAAGTTATCACAATATATGCAGAAAAATATACATCAAAATTCAATATTACTCCTTGTTTTTGGGACGCTATTGCATATGATAGTTTTATGTATTTATTTTATGGCATGAAAGAGAGTGCAGAAAAATCAACAACATTTAGGGATGCTATATTCTCAATCAAGCCTCAGGATTTGTTATTAGGAGAAAATTGGTTTGAAAAAGGAAATGATGTTGTTTTTAAGATGCACATCTTCGAAATGAATGATGGTAACATGACATTTGTAAAATAAAATATAATATGTGTGACTTGAACATCGCTCAAGATGGGCCACGAAAGCCAGTTCATCTAAATATTATTGACATAAAATCTCTTGAAAAATCAATTCAAGACTACATGTCTAAGATTTCTGAGGTGGACATAAAACAACTCATGTATACTTCTTCACCTGAGGATTTTGTCGATGCATTTAGGAAAGGATTTGATTTTGCAGAGCATAATTTTCTTGAAAATGGCAACGGGATTCTTTGTTATGATTTAATGATTTGTCAAAATCCATTAGATGAGCAGAAAAAGCAATTGTTTTATACTTTCTTTTCACAAGATTCAGTATATGAAAAAAAATTAAGGTTGGCAAAAATCTATCAATATTATTTGGATTTCTATCCAGAATATCATATTGATACGATGTTGCAAATTTGTTATACCGAAAACTGTGATGATATAAAAGAAGGCTTTTATTTAAAATTCGAGGACGCAGGATGCAAAATGTTTTCACTAGGAAATTCTGAAGAAAATGACAAAGAGTTGAAATCATTTGATTTGAATGGTAATAGACTTAGTGATTGTGAGCCTTATATTCCGGACATGTCAAACATAGATGAAGATGGTATTATTGAAAAAGTCATTGGGAAATTTGAAAAATATATTGACGATAATACGAAACGAACAGTTGATGAGAAAAGTGAATATGTAGATTATGTTAGTGCTTTCCTTGACAAAAAGACTCCCATTGGTAAGGATAGAGATAGGAATGTCTCTCTTAAACAAATACAAAATAATGCATACCGCATCTCATTAATCAATGAACTGGCAGTTCCTGGTATTAAATGTTTGTATTTTATTCCCATTTCGTTCCCTAATCATAAACAAATTGGCCATTTTGTATTGTCTACAGATGGGACAGATTTAAAACGAGATAAGGAATATATTAAAAAATTCAAGGTTTTGTCTTTTGTTTTAATGTTTCCTTTATCCCAAGTAAATGTGTCTTCTATATTCATGAAAAAAGCATATAATGAGTCTGTTAAATCTGCTAAAGCTGCCATCATGTCCCGTAACATGAGTCATAATTTAGGTAGCCATGTGATGGCCTATCTTAAAAATGATTTACGAAATGTACCTTCCATTTTCTCAAGTAGTGTATTACACCAACTATTCCCCGATCACATCAAAGAAGAGGCTTCAAAGGTTTCTAGTGAGGTAGAGCTTCCTTTCTTAGTTGGTTTGGGAAACTTTATTGGTTATCTTCAAGAGCGACAGGATTATATTGCAACTATTGCCAGTTCTTATATTCCTTCTTTTTCCCCTGTTAATTTCAAGGATTCTGTATATGATGAATTAAATCCAGATTTACGTTTTGAACGGCATCACGGAAATAATCCCAACAATCATAATAGGCCCCAAAATATTCTACTTAGTTATATTGCAAAGTCCGAGAAGTTGTCTCGTATAAAGACTGGCAATGCGAATGATCATGATATATTATTAGGGTTCAAACACAAGGGAAAAATCTTTGGTTTAGATCCCCTGACAAATAATAGTAGTGATGAGTCTTTGACCCCAATGAGAATTGTGAATTTTGCACTGCCTGGAGGTATTGTAGGTCGCCAAGCAATTTTTTCAATAGTAGAAAACATCATCAGAAATGCAGCAAAGCATAATAATGTTCAAGGTAATTTGAGTTTAATATTTGAGGTCATTGATGGAGAAGAATTGAAGGCAAATCCTGATACTTTTGAAAGTTGTATATCTAGTAAATCCATCAGAAGCCTTTATAAAGATTCTGTTGACATAGAAGACCTTATAATTTTGACAATTACAGACAATCAGAAATGTCAAAATTCGACAATAGACAAACTTAGGACAGCTCTTCGTCAGCCATATATTGGAGAGAATGCAGAAACAAATAAGGGCGTGAAGGAAATCCGTATTTCTGCCACGTGGCTAAGAGGCGAAGACGATGAAACTCAGTTTGCGCAATGTCCTATGGACGATAACGAACAAATTACAAGTAACAAAAAAGCACCTACAGTTGTTATAGAAAAATCGAAAGAAGGTCATCTCCGATATTCAATATGTCTTAGAAAAACGTATGAATTTGCACTAGTCTTTGATGAAAAGAAGAAAGACGATACAAAATTTGAAAATAGATTCCAATTAAAATATGGCAGCTATAAATCTATTCCTGCGAGCATGATAGTTTCTTCTGACACGTGCTTTGAATATATTATTGCAGAAAACACATCTGTTTTTAATGATATTCGACCTTACGTAACTAATCGTTGTGTCAATGTGGAAGATATTGTTACAGACGAATCAGTAAAGATTACTCCAGCGATGATTTACGAAGCCTATACAGGGATAAACGATGAATCTCCATGCATTGTTATTGATGATGACAAAGTTGAAGAAATTCATTTTAAAGACAAAATAAAAAGAGAGATGCCTTCTCAAGGGAATAGGTTGTTCTTATATAGAAGTCATCATTTCAGCGACAAAGACTTTGGTGCTTATTGGATAGACCGAGCAAACAGGAAATACCCTGATAATATCGCCTGTATTGACGGTATTACAGGAGACAATTCGTCTGACCGACTAGTTCGGAGAGAAAAACTCAATAAAAAATGGTATATTGGTCATCTATATGCCATGCAATCTCGGGTAGCTGTTTTTGATGAACGATTATTCCAAATAGTACATGGTTTAGATGAGTCTCAAATGACACTTGGCTCATATTTAGTATCGAAACTATCGAATTTGTGTATGGAAGGCAAGTGGCCCAATAAAAAATTGAATGAAACACAATTAGAAAAACTAGCCATTAACGAGCTAAATATTCAAAAATTCTCTGATATTGATACGTTTGTTGAGCTCTATAGTGTATGCCTAGAAGCACCCGATAGAAGAGATGAAGCAAAACAACTATCAAATAGGAGAAAGATGGTGAATTTCTTAGAGCCGTTCTGCTTCAAATATAAAGAGCATGTTGAGGGACACCAACATTTGACAGCAGCCTATGCCGAAAAAGGTGTAGACGTATACACCATTATTCCCCTTGGTAATAGAGAATGCCTCATAGTGGGTAGCTCAAGTTATGATTACAAATATGAATCCAATGTAGAGACTGGTGATACACCTGTTTATAATTTTAGTTTTGAGCCTATTGCACATATCTGGCGTGACGAAAAGAAAGCCTTTCACATTGAACCACTGAACAATTACAGCCTAAAGAAGTTTAAATATGTATCAATTCATCAAGGTCTCATAGACAAAATGTATACGGAATTTGGTATAGAGGACAAAGATGAAGCTAGCAAAAAGGCCTTGATGCATACACTTTACAATGGAATAATGGCAGGAATGGATATAGAGAATAATGATTCTTTTATGCCTCGACTGACTATCCACTCAGGACGAGGGCATATCACAAGAAAGGACATGCCGAACAACCAACCTTTCCTTCAGTATTCTGCTATTGAACATGCAGTGCTGGATTGTAAATATGCTTTAGTAGAATTATTGGATTTTGCAAAATTCAAAAAGTCATGAAAACAGTTTACTTTATTTCATCTAGATCTTGCTCATCAGACGAAGAGAAATATAAAAATCATTTACTTTATATTCCCAATATGTCCCAAGATGGTTATATCTATTTGGACAAAACCGATTATTGGGGGCAAATCAAATCTTTTGCCAGTGATGAGAACAAGATAAATGAGATTGAAGACAAAGTCATTCGTAGGCTGTTAAGAATAAGTCAGAATTCAAGTAGTCTTGATGATAGTTTTATTCAATTAATTGAAGAGAATAGGGCCAGATTAGTTGAAACTGGAATTATATGCTCTGATGTTCCTCAACCGTTTAAAGTGGTTTATAAGTTGAATACATTAGATGCTGATAAACAGTGGGAATGGGTGTTGTTTTCTGTGCACGAAATCTGCGATTCTGATAACCAGGCAGATGTTGACAAAATTCGACCTCTGTGGTGTAATCTGTTGATTCAGTATATCCTTGACAAAATCCCCGAGACAGAAAACATTCATTTGTTCCTTCATGACAAAGATATTGAAGGATTTGATGGCCAGACTCAGCAATTAATTGATGGAATTGAAAAATGTAAGGCAAAAGGTCTGATTAGTACCGATGTAGAAAAAGCTATTGGGAAAAGGCATTTGACCATTACTTTTTTTAAGCACTCTAGAACTTCTTGTGTTATGGATGTAATTGGATCAAATACAAGAAAAATTGAAGATCGAATCAAAGAATTGCAAGATGATTTTGAGGTCGCATTTAAAAATATGAAAGGTCTTAACGAATTAAAGCGCCTTGCTAATGATAGGAAAAATGAAATAGAGAAAAAAAAGAAAGAAGAAAACAATCAAGCAAAATAAGGATAAGATGCATAAGCAAGTATTATATTTTTCCGTGTGGCCAGAGCATCAAAAGGATTTTGCAGATATGGCCGAGAAAGAAGCAAAGAAATGTGACTTTCAGATTGTTGAAGACGAGTCATTCTCATGTGCATTAGATTTGCTTTTGTTTCTAGATGGCCATCATGACATATTAAGACGATTGTATGTAATTGTTGACTATCTACCATTTCTCTCTGATGAATTTAATTATGAAATCGAGGCAGAAGCCATTGGTAGGGCTATTTTAGGATATCCTGAGGTGTATTTCCTTTTTGATGAAAGTCTGGTTCGGAAATATAATTCGAGCATTGATTATTCTCTCTTTTTATTCGCGAAAAACCATTCCCTCTCTAAAGGACTTGTACGTCGGCACCATCTTTTTGATGCAAAAGATACAAGTAACGCTTTTGCTGCATTGACAAGTCAAAAATCCAACTTGTTTGATGGAACAAATCTAAGATATTGTCTAAAATGCTATTTGTATGATGCTGTTTTGAATGTTGAACGTCATAATTTTGAGCGAATTCAATCTTCTCGTAGAGACAATTTAGCCCTATGCGTTGAAGAGGAAAGGACTCAAAACCGTTTTAATAGCTATTCTTTATTTGCTAATGGTTTTAGAGTTTGGCCAATCATGACAGCCAGTGAACTAAAAGATTACAATGAACACTTCGTACAAGATAATTCTAGTCTAAAAGTTATATTCCGAGATTTTGATTTACAATTTCCTGATGCAAATCCTGAAAATAATGGCCTTAAAATAGAAAACGCTAAAAAAGATGAGAACTTGATTGATTATATTCGAGGTGCAAAATATTGGGATAAAAAGGAAAGCTGGTCTGCTCTAGAAGAAGATTGTAACCTCAATGAAGATTGTCACAATCATTTTTGGAATAAATTGACACGTATTCCTCGACATTTCATTTCTAAAGGAATTGATCATGTCGACCTAATTACTAGCGAACGCAAATATTTAAATGAACGTTGCAATAGTAATTGTACTATTGAAAACAATATTAAGTATGGCCTTTTCTCTAATAACGTAGGGCATCAATACTTGCGAGGAATGTATAAACCCATTACTGGCATTTATTATTCGTTTCAATGTTTCGACATAATTAGGAAACGCTATAATGAGAGTGTATGTTGGGATGGATTTGAAGAAAAAGTTAAGAAGATTGAGAGAAAGCAAAAGAAAAGAAACATTCTCAGACAAACAAAAGATCTTAATAATGATGAAATAGAATTGCAAAAGAAGTATTATATCTTGACTGCTCGAAAAGAACATCATCATGGCGTACCTCTTAATATTTACGATTTGACAAAAGGAATGATAGATCGAGCTCGTAAATACCAAGACAATGGTAAATTCGTAATATCAGCTATAGTTGCTCAAGAAGTAATAGAAATACTTAACGGATTTCATGAATCATTAATGCTTAAAGCATACCATATTTATGCTGTCAGCGAAAATGCAATATGCATGAACATATTGGGAGGCAATGAGTTATGGCTTCAGAAAGATGCATATTTCAGAGTTAATAAGATAGAGCATGACCTTAAGCGCATGTTGGCTAGACCTAACGAAAACGATGACCGTAAAAGTCTTCATGCAAATATTGTAAATCAGATTTTTAGCAATTGCCGGCAATTCTGTAAGCAGAAAGAGCACTTCACATCCGAAGCAATTTTTATAAGTGCCATGGGACGTTGGAATGAAGGTTATGAGATAATTGACATCTATTACGAGATATGTGTTATAGTTAAAAAAATAATAAAAGAGTGGCAATCTTTTAAGGAAATCATTTGGAAGTGGAATAATGAAAAAAAATAAAGTAATCATGGGAAATAAGAATCAACAATACAATCGTAATCTATGGGAAATGATTGTTGAGTGGTTTGAAAGCCACACGGCATTTAGTTTGTCTATAGAACATCACAAAAATTTTTGGTTCATATGGGAGGTCCTATTGGTCTTGGCTTTTGGGCTTATTCTATTATTCCCCGTATTAGAGTGGTATTATCGAGTTCCGTTGATAATTATAACGGGATTGGTATTATGGAGCCATCTAATGAATCTTTGCAAACTAATTGGTATAGGAACAATCATTTTCTCAATAGTATACATTGGCTTGGTAGTTTTTTTTATGTTTCTATCACCTATATCTGGTTGGCAATACAGCAAATGGTTATTTCGAATAATGCTCTTTTTGCTGATGTTACTCATCATTCTACGTCCCATGAATGCTGTCTATGGTCTTATGGGAACAAGCGGCTCAATTCGGATTTTCTTTTTTAACTTCGTTATTATTAGCTTGATATTCTCGTCTATATATTATTTCGGATTCTTTAAGGACGCTGGTATCTCTTATGACGTAAATCAGCCTCATATTGATTATCAGAAGTATGCAGTTACGGCTAAGGCGGATACAACCAAGACAGATTCTCCAGTTATCAATGTCTCAATAAAAAGAGATACTGTTTATGTGGAGCACAAGTTAGATACCACATCTTATACAGAAACAATCATTCAGACACACGTCACAAGAGATACTCTTCCTGCCTTTCATTATCAACCTATCGATTTCTGGCAGGTATGGCGAAGCACTATCCTAACAACCTTGACACAAGAATCTGCAGATTTGCTGGCCATCGCTACCGTGTATAATGAGGCAATGGAGAGTACCGATGTAGGTCTTGATAAGGAAAAGAGTGAACTCTTTGAATGGATTCTCATCTTCCACATCATTATCTCCTGGATCTTCTTCGGTGTGTTCATCTCACTCCTCTATAATAAGTTCCGTTACGAATCATAGTGGTATGAAAGTTTTTTTTCAATGAAACCCAAGAGAATCATACTAATCAGACATGGTGAATCACAGGCGAATGTGGACAAGTATCTGTTCGGCAGGGTGCCTGATTATACCATCGAGCTGACGGAGAAGGGGCGGATGCAGGCACAAGAGGCCGGGCAACGGCTGAAGGAGCTGGTAGGAGAGGAGTCGCTTTATTTCTATGTCTCTCCCTTTTGGCGGGCTCGGTCGACATTCGAAGGGGTGGCTGCTTCGTTCCCCCAAACTCAGTTCCGGTACAGCGAGGAACCGCGACTGCGGGAGCAGGAGTGGGGCTACTTGCGCTGTCAGGAAGACTTCGATAAGATATGCCGCGAACGCCGTGAATACGGTACTTTCTATTACCGCATACCGGGCGGGGAGGCGGGCTCGGATGTCTACGACCGTATCAATGACCTTCTTGGAAGCCTGTACCGTGATTTCGCCAAACAGGAATTCCCTCAGAACTGCGTCCTCGTCACTCACGGTTTGACCATCCGCCTCTTCGTAATGCGTTTCTTCCATCTGACGGTGGAAGAATTCGAGCGAATGCTTGCTCCTAAGAACTGCGACTTGGTGATCTTGGAGTTGCAGGAGAACGGCCATTACCGCCTGACAACGGAAATGCAGTATTCTGAAGAACCGCTGCGATATTCAAGGCCATTAAGAATAAGTCGTTAAGTTTTTGATTTTGGTGATTATGGACAGACAACATCATCATATAAAGATACTTCCAGAATACTTCAAGGCAATAGAATCTGGAGAGAAAACCTTCGAGGTAAGGTTCAACGATAGGAATTATCATGTTCATGACATCCTGCATCTGCGAGAATGGCAGAATGGTATGTATACCGGAAATGAGATGGCAGTAGAGGTGACCTATCTACTGGATAATCCCGACTCTTGTAAAGAGGGCTTCGTCATTATGGCAATAAAGAAAACCAACATGCACATTTAATCGTAATACTCTATCTTCCGGGTAACATAATAGTGCCCGTCTTCCAGGTAGAAGTCTTGGCGCGTCCAGTTGCCGTGCGCGTCGTAGACATACTCGTTGCGGCGGATGATGTCGCGGCGCTCGGTTTTCCAGAGGCCGTCGTCGTAGTCAAGTGAGGACTCAACATTGTGCAGATGGGCGGCGACGACGTTCCCGTGGTCGTTGAGCTTGCTTGAACGGTAGTTGATTTTCTTTTCACAGTACGATGTCTGTATCGTGATGAAGTAATTTATATCTTTACGGTAGGTGAAACGCATCGTCTCACCCCACCTGTGGTGTCTGATGGTCTTCTTCGCCAATATACCATTACCATTATATTCCCTAGTTTCCTCCGTCATCACTTTCCCCGACTCGTCGACGACTGTTGATTGTGTAAGTTTTCCGTCTTTATCGTATGCAAACGTCTCCACGCTCGACATAATGTAACTATCTGTCAGTTTCCGGTAGTAATATGATGTCTTGCGGCTCATCAGTCCTCTGTCTCCAAATTCGGCAACAATCATATTCCCCCTACCGTCGCGCTTGCTCCACTCGGTTTGGCGCACCAGTTGTCCCTCGTCGTCGTATTTATTCTCAAAGGTGCATTCAAAGTCTTCGTTTTTGCCGGAACACCCCTCATAATGGTATTCTTCGTGCGTCAAATGATGGTGTTCGTCGAAGGCTGCCTGATATTCTCCGCATTCATAAATCACAATACTGTCGCTGAGGACATCGTGATAGACTTCGCTTTCTAATGCGCCGAAAGGAGTGTAGTTGCGGTCGGAGCGGTGCGGTCCGTTGTTGACAAAGACTGGAATATTGCTGATGGCCGTTTCCTCTCCACTTCCCTGATCTACACGGAACACGCGTGTCTCCACCATGCGAGGTGTCCCGTTAAGTTTTTCATTATTATAGGGTTTGTACATATTGCTTTCTATGGTTTACAGAGTGCAAAAATACGAAATAAATCTTAATCTTCATAGTGCCGATTCGCAAAAAATGACAGATTGCCGCAAATTATTTATTATTAATCAATATTTTTTGTACATTTGCACTAGTGTTCAAAAGTGTTTGTGTGATGAGAATTGTTTGATTATGATTGTTTTGTATAAATGGAAACGGCTGTCCGCGAAATGAAGAGATGGGTCATACTATTGCTGCTGATGTTCAGCTTTGCAATGCAGGGCTGGGCTGAGGACTCTTATCCGGCGCGATGCCGTGTGACGACGGACCTCAATGTGCGCAGCGTCCCCATGAAAAATTCCTCCAAGATAGGATTGTTGCACAAGAACGAATACATCACCGTGGAATACACCACGGGCTGGAGCAACGACCTATGGGGTGCCATCGACTACGGCGCACAGCGGGGCTATGTGTCGATGCGCTATGTCCGCTACGTCGCTCCCGTGGCCAAAGCCGCCACCCAGGTGTCCTCGCCGCCCGAAAAAGAGCAGAGCGCCATAGGCAAGTTCTTCTCGGGGTTGTGGAGTGTCATCAAGACGATACTGATTGTCATCGGCGTGCTGCTGGTGATTGCATTGTGGGAATACATCATCGAGCTGGCCGTCTATGCGGGCATGTTTGCCGGAGGCGGTGCGCTGCTGTTTGTCATCTTCGGTGGCAGCGGGAGCACGGGAGCTATCGTGGGATTGGTGGTGGCGGCACTGTTGGGGCTGAACCTGCTATTGAACCGGCTGGACCTCGACTTCAGCGGTGTAGGTGTGGGAGGAGTGCTGCGTGCCGTGTCGATGGGGGCCTACTACGTCGTGTCGTTCCCCATCTACTTCCTCAACCGGACGGAGCATTTTCTGGTGTCGCCCTGGCGCTACTTCTTCATGAGGAACTGGGCCGCAGACCGCGCCAAGCCCACATGGCGTGCGGTGACGGAGGTCATCACGGTGGCGATGTATATCGTCACAACGCCCCTGCGATTGGCCAATGCAGTGATATACAACATTTTCATTCATTGCATCACGGGCATCTATGACCTGTTGCTGGAGGTTCTGGCCCCATCGGACTACGACGAGGGCGGCAAAGGGGTGTGGCCCTGGATATACATGCTTCCGTGGAGGGTGTTGAAATACCCCCTGTGGCATGGGACACTCCTGGTGGTGGAAAGTGCCATCTGGACGGTGGTGGACATCTTCGTTCCGGCCCTTACCTACTACCACGGGACGAACCTCAACGCGGGCAATGCCATCACGAGCGACCCGCACCGCAACCGCTACCTGCAGAACACTTCGGAGTGGTCGTCGGGCACATTCCTGGCCAGTTCGACGCCGAACTGCAGCTGGGCGGGACGGGGAGTGTACTTTGCCATCCAACGGTCGCTGGCGATGGCCTACAGCGGTGACAACCGCTCAGGCATTGGCGGCGACGCCGTGATGATAGC
>Ga0247609_10002493_pt1 | contig 19422 bp, 44 predicted proteins | sample 172DNAGHGlowgp2_FD_193487 | JGI IMG/M metagenome (GOLD analysis project Ga0247609, IMG submission 193487) | Sheep rumen microbial communities from Palmerston North, Manawatu-Wanganui, New Zealand - 1728 DNA GHGlow gp2 | ecosystem: Host-associated > Mammals > Digestive system > Stomach > Rumen ...
GAATTTAGGGGAAAAGACATTGAAACTGGGGAATGGGTGTTTGGTGACCTACATACACTATGCGACAAACCGCACATCCATACCGAAAAATCAAAATTCCCGTATGCAGGAAAACGCTCATTCGTTATCCCAGAAACAATCGGTCAGTTTACTGCTTGCTCGACGAGAACGGCAAGAAGATATTTGAAGGCGATGTCATCAAGTGCGGTAAGAGGCTGTATGTTTGCGAGTTTATAGAGGGCGGTTTTGAGTTCCGCGACCTGAGTGACAGTAAACTTATTCTAAAGGCAATCGTTAATGACTCATGTATTATCGGAAACATTCACGACAACCCTGAACTAATTAACAAATAACATTTAAAACTTTCAAATTATGGAAATTTTCAAGAAAGCGAGCAAAAAGAAACTACGTTTCAACACCAATCGAGGTGTCCTTTCAGTTGAACAGCTTTGGGATTTGCCGAAAGACGAAATCCGTCAGTTGGTAATCAAATCCCGTGAAGCGGTCAAGAAGTCTTCGGGTGAGGTCAACGACAGTGAACTCTCATTCCTTGATGCCCCTGTCAAAGCCAAGGCGACCGACGATGAGTTGCGCTTTGAAATCCTCAAAGACATCTACATCACTAAGAGGTCTGCCGAGGAAAAGGCCCAGAAGAAAGCCGAGGCGAGGGCGAACAACAAGAAAATTCTTGAGCTCATCGCCAGAAAGCAGGACGAGGCATTGGAGAAGAAGTCTATCAAGGACTTGGAGAAGATGCTGGAGCCCGAGGTTGAAGACGATGAAGACTAACCATTCGGTGGCCAGTGGCTTATTGTTGCTGGCCACCATTTCAATTAGATTACAAATGAGTAACCAGACAAAACCATCACCGATTTTCTATCTGGCGCAACTTGAGGGCACGATGCTCGCCAAGAAGCGGGAGTACCTGCGTCAGAAACTCGAAGTCCTCAAGCAGGCGATCCACGACAAGAAAGAGTTCAAGCGGCAGCGCGATGCCATCCACAAGGAGATGAACGCGCTGACCTTTGACATCGACGGAAAGATTGCCGAGGTGTATAAGCAGAACTACGAGGTCGTCAAGCTCGTGCTGATGATGTTCTGCGGCATGGACTTCATAACACGGCTGTATGACCATGCCGAGGAGCGGTTCAAGGCCGTGACGGTAGGCATCAAGCGTGACGAGCTGCTGGACTTCGTGAAGTTGTGCCGTGAGGTCGCTACCAAGGCCAACGAGGTCGTGTGTATCATCGACGAGGCTGGCAAGGACATGATGAGCATGGCCTATGCTGGCATGGAGGACGGCATAGGCGAGAGGCTGCTTGCCGAGTTGGAGCGGCACGTCAACGCCTACGGGCAGACCCCAGAGGGAAAGAAATACTTTTACGGCGAACACTAAACACTGGAGCAACTATGAGCGAGATTAGCAACAAGCCTGCCCAGCAGATTGCCAAAGCGAAAAACGACTGCGAGGAGAAGATACTTAAAGCCGTTTCCGAGTTCCATGATATAACTGGCCTTGAGGTCGATGATTTGCGCTTCAACAAAGGTTATTTGGAACACAAGTATGATGATTTCGATGTAATTCATCCGACAACGATAACAATAGTAGTTTCTTTATGATATGGAACAGGTACTGCATCTATTCATCATCAACACTTGCAGGCATAAATGTCCGTTATGCTGCAATAAGTTCTACGACATCGAGAAGATACCCGTTGTCACCGTTGAGCGGTTGAAGTCGGTTGATACCGTGTGCCTTACTGGGGGTGAACCGCTGCTACTGCGTGACGAAACCTTGTATGACTTCGTTGTCGGCCTGCGTGAGCAATATCCGAACATCAAGAACTTGTACGTCTATACCAGCGGCAAGGAATTGTCTGCAAAGCGTGACACAGTTGATGTATTGGTAAAGCACTCGCTCATCAACGGTGTCAACGTGTCGCCGAAAGACAGTATCGACTGGATGGGACTTGCCACAACGATTAGAGAAACGCCAGCTATATTCAAAAGCGGTTCTAACAGGCTCTACGTCTTTGAGGAGCAGCAAAGCGAGTTTGCCAAATGGAAATGGCAGTTCTTAGACAAGAGTATCGACATCATCGGGCGCAAGTGGGACAGGGTATTCAACACCCAGGGGAACGAACATTTTGAACGACTACCTATATTATTTTGACAAATGGAAGTAAAAATCAAAGCATTAGATGAATTGGCCATCATGCCGAAAAAGGCCACCGATGGCAGTGTGGCATACGACCTGTATGCACCAGAAAATCGGCTTATCAAATGCGGTCGGCAGGTGATAAACCTGCATTTCGCCATTGAGTTACCGACAGGCTATGAGGCCAAGATTGAGCCCCGCAGCGGCTACTCTTCAAAAGGCTTCGCAGGTGCTTATGTGATAAACGGAGCAGAATACCGCTTTGACTGCGATGTTCTCACAGGTAAAGTGGATTACGATTATAGGGGACCTGTCGGTGTTATCGTAAACAACAGAGACAGAGCATTTTATATCAGCCGTGGCCAGCGCATCGCCCAGATGACCATTTACAAGGTCGAGGACACTCAACTTGTCGAAGTTGCAGAGTTGAGCGAGACCGATCGTGGAACTGGTGGCTACGGAAGCAGTGGAAACTAAATTATAAATCGAAACATTATGAATGAAGAACAATGGGAAGCCTATCTCAACGACATCATGGATAGGCAGATTAAAGCGACGAGAAACCAGAGCGTGATTTTCACCGTCTCGCTCAGTAACACGCAGGTGAGGGTATTTATTGAGCCGCTTGGCCAGAAGTGCCAGCAGTATTTCATCTACCGCAAAGCGACCGATGAGACGGCTCAGAAAGTAATCAAGAAGATTGACGATTTCCTTGCGAACATGAAAGTGTGGCAGGGATTTAAAAACAAAACGACATGAAGAAGAAAGCGAGAGTAATTGCAACAGGTGACGTGATTGAAGTCACTGAGGTCGGCGACCAGGAGTTTGCCGATGTTGAGGGCAACAAGTACCAGGGTTACGAGTTGGAAATCCTGCCTAACCTTCCCGAAATGCCGAAGCAACCCGACTGGGAGGGTATGGTTGACGCATTGAAGCAGAACCAGCTTATTCAGCCAGCGTCGAGCATAGCCGTGGAGTTTATGCGTTCCCATCCCAATGCGCCTGCCAAGAAGGTGCTTGCGTTTGTCACCGAGGTTATCAACGGCATCAAGGAGTTGTAGGGTATGTACATCGACATCAAGTTAATCGAACTCGCAGGGTTTGTCAGCGCATTACAAGCCCTGCGATTGCCCTACGGGTTGGATTGCAGAAGCCGTGCTATGCACCAAATGAATACGACAAGCGACGGAACGCTTTGTCTGCATGACCGCATCAACATCAACGACAAGGACGAGGACTTGCTGCGTTCGCTCATCAAGCGTGGCGACGAGCACGCAAAGGTAGTGCGTGGCATTGTTGCCTACGTTGAAATCAACGCGCCTCGTTTCCTTTGGCAGGAAATCGACACCTACAGAATTGGCAGGGAAACGCTTGCCAGCGAGAGCACGATGCACATCCAGGGCAAGGGACTGAACGAGGAAGAGCTCGTCAAGATGAAGAACGAACTACCAGAAGGCACGATGCAGAAGCGCATCGTCATGTTGAGTTACCAGACGTTGCGTCGCATCTACAAGCAGCGCAGGAATCACCGCCTACCGCACTGGCGTGAGTTCTGCCTATGGATTGAGACGCTGCCATATTCATGGATGATAACGGAGGGTATTGAGAAATGAAAGACGAGATTAACGAACTGCTGGTTTGCAACTGCTCCAGCATTGAGCACCAGCTTGTTTTCAGCACCATTGCAGAAGACCCAGACCGCTGGGTTTATGCCCATGTGCATCTTTGCAGCCGCCCGTTCTTAAAGCGGTTGTGGGCAGGGTTGAAGTATATCTTCGGTTACAAGTGCATGTACGGCAACTTTGAGGAGGTCATTCTCGACAAGAGCCATGCCGACCAGTTGCAGAAGATTGTTGACTATCTGAAAGAGGAGTGATGAGCGACAACAATTCAAAGGCTTCGTGCGGATGTTCCTGTTTAGAGTTGGTATTACTCATTGTCGTAATTTCGCTTATATGCACCTGGTGCGACAGGAAAGACGACAAAGGGTTCATCGACAGCAGCATCGAGCAGGTGCATCATTGGTATGAGCACGCAGACAGCGTGTGGAACGGAAACGACACAACTAATATTGACAAATAAATGGCAAAGGTTATCTATTTCGACGCCGAGCCGACGAAGAAAGGCGTCATCCGATTTGTGGAGGACTACCGCAGGGGCGGTTTCCTGCGGAAAGAGAAAATCCAGTACGGCATCGCTGGCGGTTACCTGCCAGTGGTTGATGAGGCGAAAGGCATATACGACCGCATCGTGCGCGACTATCCGTCCGCTATCGTATATTACGGAACGGTGGCAGATGTTGAGCGCAGGCTTGAAACAAAGCGCTTCTGGCTCATCGGCAAGAGCACTGGCAAGGGTTTTGACGTGTACTACTCGCACGTCACCGCTGGCAAGGTAGAGTGGACTAGCGATGTGGCCAACGCCGAGATACAGTTTGACGAGCAGGCAGCGATAAGCACCGTCACCGAACTGCGCAGGGCAGGGGAGAAGGCCGTGGTTGTCCCCGTGTACATGAATTTCGAGAACCCATTGCTCGGAAGGAACTTCATCATCCTTTGCAAGAGCAAGAAAAGCGGTGTCACCAAATATTTCGCCCGCCACGAGGAGGGAAACCGCATCCGTCTGGTCGAGAACTCAGACTCCGCCGTACGGTTCACCTATGCAGAGGCGTTGGAAACCTTTGAGTCGTTAAAGAGCAGCAACAAGGCATTTATATACACCATGTGCCCAGCGTTCAATGGCAATGTCCATTTCACCGATATTGACAAGATGCTGGAGTCTAACAAGGTGGCTGTTGGTGTGCAGGTCAGTGGCAAACTGAAATGGATCAACCGATGAGCAACGAAGATATTGCCGAGAAGGTCTTCCGTTTCGTGTGCGGCTGGTTCGGCGTGACGAAAGAGGAGCTTTTGTCCAGGAGCCGCCGCAGGGTCTTGGCAGATGCGAGGACGGTGTGGTGCTATGTCATGCGTAGTAGCACCGATTTGTCGTTGCCTGAGTTGGGCAGGAGGATAGAGCGCACCCACACCGATGTGATGTACCACGTCGCCAAGGGCAGTGATTATGAGAAAGACAGGAAGTTGAACCCCTATTGCCACGATGCCATTGATTGGGTGGCATTATCGCTATAATGTTTTTGCTGGTGATATTTAGAACACTTTTAATGATTTTGGAACAATGGATAAAAAACGAAAACCATTAAGGTATTACCGATACAAGGTTGCCGAGTGGCTGCACAAGGCAGTGAACCTCATTACGTTTACAAGGACGGCAAGCCTTGGCTACAAAGAATTTATTGACGTGAATGATGCCAAGAAAATCGCAGCATTGACCGACAGGAGCGTTGAAGATTATCTTGACGACGCCATCAACGACAGGCAGCAAGCCCAGAAAGAGTCTGTCATTTATACGCTGGAAACCGATGGCTACCTCAAGCGGTTTGTCGAATACCAGAAGGACGGCAGTGTGTTTGTTGGTTTTCGTATCGACATGGTTGCTTTTAAGGCGCAAACGATTATTAACGACATGAATTACGATTATGGCAAACATGGATTTGAGAACTATTAAATTTAGGGGTTATAACAAGAAGCGCGGCATCTGGCTCTACGGCAACTACATATTGAACCGAGGTGCGCATTTCATCGCACCGCAGGAGTTTGCCGACGGCAAGACGTGGGAGGACTACGAGGTGGAGGAGGAGAGCATCGGGCAGTTCACTGGATTGACAGATAAGAACGGCAAGGAAATCTACGAGGGCGACATCTTGGAAGAACTCGACACAAGGCTACTTGTCAAGGTCGTCTATGATGCGCCCATGTTTTGCTATGCGGACAACGAGTTCGGTTACAGGTTTCTCAACCTTCCCAAGAATTTCAGGGTTATGGGGAAATACTACGATGATGTTGAATATTGGACTGAAATCCTTCATAGACAAGGAGGTAAACTATGACGAGAAAGGAATTTGAAAGCCTGCAAGTGGGCGATAATGTTCGCATTGGTGGCATTATTGGTGTTGTAACTGAAAAGGATGATATGACCTACCAGTTGCAAAGCAAGCACTTTTCCCCTAACCGCAGAAAGGATAACATGAGCCTTGTTTCATTCGCTTGGAACGAGGGCGAGGTAGTGAAAGGAGGCAAACAATGAAAAAGAAAGTGTTATTCGCCGACCTTGATGGCACATTGATAACCACCATTTCCGAACGGACTTTTCCGCTTGGTATCTGGGACATGAAGTTCAGGTTCAACACGCTTGACGCTATAAAGAACTACGGTTTTGGGTGCCTGGTGATCATCACCAACCAGGGCGGCATCGAAAAAGGGATTGTCAATGAGAGAAACTTTGTCAAGGGCAAGATGGAGTACGTCCGGAGAAGCCTTGAGGAATATCTCGGCATCCCTGTTGAATACCAATACTGTCCGCTCAACGACAAGTCAAGTTTCTATCGCAAACCGAACACTGGTATGCTTCAATCCCCAAATATCAAGTATTTTTTAAAAAAATGCAATATTGGCGCTGAAAAAGAAGACATGCTGATGATTGGCGATGCAAGCGGACTGCCGGGCCAATTCTCTGACACCGACAGGAAAACCGCCGAGAACTTCGGCATTGACTACATGGACGTTTACGATTTCACAAGAGAGTTTTTACCAGAGCAATGAAAACAATCAAAATCAATATCAATATCTACTCCCCAAAGGAATTGTGGGTAAAATTTTGGAACTGCGTCTTTTGGCCGCGTCGCAAACAATGTAGCGAGTGGATGGATCTGGTCGAGGTTAAACTTGAAAAATCCATCATCACCGATATTATAATTGAATATTACAACAAAGGTATGCTTGGTGATGATATGGCCGAAAGTCTTGAATTGGAAACACGAAAAGCCATCCATGATGTATGCGATAACATTAGGCAGGTAATCTGTAAGCCTCTTTATTAACGATATGAACACAAAAAGAAAAGGGATATATCAAGAGAGACCATGCCGAACGATAACGACCTTGTTGCCATTCCCAGAGAGGAATACGAGCAGTTGCTCCAGTATAAAGAAGCGTATGAGAGAATGCTTGATGCACGAATCCATGACTGCAAAGTCCAGATGCAGATGATGGAAATGAACACGATGATTGCGCAGGCTATCCCGCCATCCGCACAAGTTCAGCAATTAAATGACGGATTTAAATTCAGAGTGCCATGACTCCGCTAAGATTGACGCTCAGAAAGAGCGAGTTTGATGCCGTCAAGCACGGCAAATTGAACGAGGTGGTGAAGTATGCCAGCAGCAAGCGAATCCACGACCTGTGCTTCTCCCGCATGACCCGTGAGTGTTGCGAGAAGCAGAGTGCTTGCAGGGAATGTTTCGAGAACGCACGGCAGTTTGACGGGTACATGTGCTACCCGTTTGACCGTGCGAACATCCGCAGGAGCAAGACCGACAAGTACATCACCAAGGAGCTTGCCAGCGTGACCTGGGAGGAACGTGACGGTAAGATTGTGTTTGTGATTAAATTCAAAGAGAATGAAACGATGGCTTAGAGAATATAAATACGAGATACTTTTTTCCATAAATATCGTACTGCTTATTTTGTGGGTCATTGACTTTGTAGTGCTTGTCTGGGTAAATTGTATGCGTTGATATAGGTAATCAATTTTAAAGAGAATGAAACGGATTAAAGAATGGTTCAAAAGGCACGAGTACCAGTTGCTTTGCGCCACTGCAATACTGGCGTTGCTTGTGTGGTTTCTGAACGCACTGTTCGCAGTGTTAAGTTACTATGGCATTAAAATTTGAGAGAAATGAGTTGGGGATATTTTGACGGTGGCGCGTGGGTAGAGACTTACGAAATGCGGCATCATCTCCAGGTTGAGGATGCCGAGTTTGAGGATATAGTTGATGAGCCGAATTGACCGAAAAAAACTGGAGGCCGCGCTGGAGCGTGAACGCAAGAAAGAGTACAAGCTGAAAAACCAGACCAGCTTTTTCCAGCGGTTCATCGAGCGCTGGCACAAGCCGTTTCTGCAAGAGATCGCCGACAGGTACAAGGAAAGGGGCATTTACCCCGCATGGCCAGAGTACCTGTTGCCCGCTTTCTACCAAGACGAAGCCGACAAGGAGATTGCCGTACTCGCTGGGATGTTCGTCGATGATGTCACCGAGATGCGTGACGTGATGGGCGAGCAACCAGCCGAATGGTTCAGGCGCAGGGGATTCGTCGCCCTGTCGGTGGGCGATGAGCAGAACAGGCACACTGGAGGTGCGCTGAACTGGCGCATATCTGCTTTCTTCAACGAGCTGCACGACCTCACCTTGCAGGGCATGGTGAGCATCGAGCGGTCGCTGGCAGGTGAAGCGGCGAGGATGGCGGTAACACTGGAGAGCGCAGTCATTGAGACGGCATACGCAGCGGGTGTTGACCTTGACCCAATAAGGGTAAGGATGGCATTAGCTGTTTTAAGCCACGCTGACGGCCTTGGAACATCGCTGTGGCATAGTTGTCCGTTTGCGGTGAGAAATCCACTCACAAGCGACGTGAAGCGTTTTTTGGGCTATTGGTGGCCTGGTAAGCCCCGTGCGGTTTCGGCTGACGAAGCCATTGCGCTGTTCGGCCTGCGCAGTGACCTTGATTTCCTTTATGCCTCATTGGGCTGGGAGGAAATGGTCGAGGCCGACCGAAAGAGGTGCAGGGACTATGTGAAGTTCTACCAGTTGTGGTTCGGCAAGGGCTGGATGAGCCGCCCGTACAGGTGGCGTGAGGTCTTGCCCGAAGTGAAGTTCTGAGTTTTGTTTGGCCTCAATATATTTGCAGCGGGGGTTGGTTCACACCAGCCTCCGCTTTTTTTGTTTATTCGATGCTTTCGAGCAGGTTTGCAAAGAATCGGTTGTAGTGGATTTTGAGCGTGTTAAGCGCCATTTCGCACTTGAAGATAGTATTCACGCCCTTTGGAAGGTCAAGCCTAAAAATGTTGAACACTTTCTTTGTGGCTGTCCTTGCGGCTTTGTAGGTTTTGTTTGCGTGGGCGAGGTATAGGCTAGCACCGTCTTTGTCCTTATTCACGCAATAGTCGTGCTCTGCGTTCAGCCCTGCGTCGATTTTCCCCTGTGCGTCATTGATGTAGTCTTGGATAGTCTTCATAATCTTGTTGTTTTAGTTATTAAATGCTGATAGCGATGCAGGGAGGTTCAACACTCCCCGCACCATGTCAGAACTCGCTCCAGTTGTCAAAAATGTGTTTGTTAAAGTTGCGTTTCGCTTGTTCAAAATCAGCGCCGCAAGCCCAACTTGAAGCATCGCCGTTTTCGTACTCATAGTACACCGCTCTAACGATTCTGTCGTTAGGGTACCGTTCCTTAATCGCTTGTTTTGCAACCTTTAGGCTATCGTACCAGCCAAGCAAATCGTTTGTCTCGTTATCAACGATGAGGTAGTTTTTTACGAATCCCATAATCATAAGAACTTTGTTTGTTAATAGCTGTTTTCTTGTTAATCCGTGGGGATTTTTCCCCACGGGATTAGTTGCCATTAAAGAACGCCATCGCAGCATCGCCGGGGTTGCGGGTATCGACGACGATGTAGCGGCTTGTCACCTGCTCGTTGCTGTGACCGAGAATAGAACGGATTGTGCTCACTGGCACACCACGAATGGCAAGGTTTGAAGCCATTGACCGCCGTGCCGTGTGGCTTGACACGAACTTCCATTTCGGGCCTTTCTGCAACCTGCCGCCGACAAACAGCGTCACCTCCTCGTCAAAGCCCAGCCTCATGCAGATGCGCTGGATGACCGTGTTGCACACAGCACGGTTGTGCGGTTTGTAGGGCTGTACTTGCAGGTACTTGACCAGCATCGAGTGTAGCGGCATACTGACCTCGGTCTTGGTCTTCTGGGACACATAGGTAAACGTGTCGCCCACCACATTGTCCATGCTGAACTTCTTGCAGTCCGACGACCTCGCACCCGTCAGGCAGCCCCGCATGAACAAAATCTTCACGTCACGCTCGACAGCAGAAATCGGGGTGTATGCGTCAATCATGCGCACCTCGTCCTCGGTCAATGCGATGTGCTGTGACGGCACACGGCGGGCTTTCAGCTCACGCCCTGGGTCTTTGCACGGCACGATGTCCTCGTCCTTGTATCGGGCGAGAAACGCCTTGAGGATGCCCAGATAGGTGCAGGCGCTGTTGCCCGCCATCTTCTCGCAGATGTTGTCACGGATGCGCCCCAGGTTGAGCGTCGTCAAGTCCTTCCACGTCACCTCGGCACTGCCGATGGCCTCACGCATGAGCTTGAGCACGCCGACGCGCTCTGGCTCCCTGCCAAGGAACTCCAATTCAAATGCTAATATCTCCATAATCGTTGAAATTTAGTTGGTGAATAGTGCAACCGATGCGGGGATTTCCCCCGCAAAGGTTTACTGCTGGTTTTGTGCAGTGGCGTAGGTCATCAAAAGGTCGTAGATTTCGGCCTTGTCTCGCGTGTTGGCGACATAATAACTTTCCCCGAACTTGTCGGTTACATAGTTGCATAGACCGATTTCGCAGAACGACTGCATAACATCCTCCAGCCATTTGCCGAACCGCTTGACCTCCCGCTCCGAAATCTGCCCGTCATGCGCCAGAGCATTGGCATAGACCAGCATATCCCTGGTGATGGGGTGGGTGAGTTTCACGGGCTTGGGCTTGAGCGGCATCTTCACGCCCTCGTAGTCCTCGTAGCCAGCCGCAATCTCCTTGCAGCGGTTCTCCACCTGCTCAATGCTCACATAGGCGCACTGCACACGGGTCGTTTCTGCCCCGGCGAAATAGAGCATGTCGCCGTTGCCCGTCAGTTTCTCGGCACCAACCTGGTCGAGCACCACACGGCTGTCAGTCCCCGTTGTGCATCGGAAAGCGATGCGTGTCGGGAAGTTCGCCTTGATGTTGCCCGTGACGATGGTCGCCGAAGGCCGCTGCGTCGAGATAATCAGGTGTATGCCCACGGCACGGGCTTTCTGAGCCAGACGGCAGATGGATTTCTCCACCCCCTTGCCGCTGGTCATGATCAGGTCGCCGTACTCGTCGATGACCACCACGATGTAGGGCAGGCTCTCGACTATGGGGCACTCGTTGTACTCCTTGATGTTGCGCTTGCCGATGCTGCTGATGAGCGTGTACCGCTCGTCCATGACATTGCACAGGTTGCGCAGTACCCGTGCGGCCTCGGTCTCCTCGGTCACGACGGGTGCGGCGAGGTAGCTGTCGGCGAGGTGCTGATAGACGCTCAACTCTACCTTTTTCGGGTCGATGAGCACCAGTTTCATCTCGTCGGGCGTGCATTTGGCCAGCAGCGACATCAGCATCACGTTAAGCCCTACCGACTTGCCCTGTCCCGTTGCGCCAGCCACAAGCAGGTGCGGCATGTCGGCGAGGTCGGCGATGAACGTCTTGCCCGTTATCGTCTTGCCGATGGCCAGCGGCAGGGTCTTGTCCGTCGTGAGGAACTCATCGCTGCCCAGGATGTCGTCCAGCGGCAGGACTTGTTTCTTCTTGTGCGGGACTTCGATGCCCACCGTGCCACGGCCTGGGATAGGAGCGATGATGCGCACGCTCGTAGCCTCAAGAGCCACGGCGAACTCGTCCTTGAGGTTGCGGATTTTCGATAGTTTCGTTCCGATTTCGGGTCGGAACTCATAGAGTGTCACCGCAGTGCCCTTAATCTCGTTGAGTTCGCTGTAGCCGATTTTGAAAGAGTCTAATACTTTTGCAATGATTTCCTTGTTGTCCATAATGATTGAAAATTTAATTGGTTAATAGTCGTGCCATGCGTCACGGCAAGGTGGCGCACGGCTGGGCAATCAAGGATTGTTTTCTTTGTCCATTTCCCGCTGGATGAGTGAGCGGATGTAGTCGCCGATGATGCCCCTGCGCTGGCAGAAGTTGTACATGTCCGGCGGCAGGATGATTGACGTGTTCGTGTCCTTTTTCGCCTTTTTCTTCATAACGAAGAACTTGTCAGGGTAGCGACCGACCGCTGTCATCTTGGTCATCGTCTCGCCGTCATACTTGTTGTCAGCCGCGAATTGCGACTTGCAGAAAACGATGCTGTTGCGGTCGGAGAAGTAAACGATGCGGTCGTTATTCCGCATACCAGTGAGGTCGAAAGGTTCGCCATCTTTAAGTTTGATTTCGTTGTAGTAGATCATAATTGTATAACGTATTTGGTTGGTAAAAAGTATAGCAAAGCGGGAGAAATTTCTCTCTCCCGCCCTAACAAATATTAACCCCGTCCCGTGCCTCGCGGCAGGATGGCGGCAAAACTTTTAAGTTATGAAATAAAGCAGTGCAAAGGTAGTCATTTCTGGCCACCCTTGCAAATTTTCATTCTGGGCACCAGTCGGCGCAGGCCACACCGTAGCGTTGCAGGTTGTCGTACATCCGTTTTGCCGCATCGACGGCCTGCATGAACGGTGGCAGTTCCTTGACCTTGCCTCTGGTGTAGTCCTCGGCAAGCGTCTTGATGCGGTCGTTTGCCCCGCTGTGCTGGATTTCCCCTTTGCCCTCCAGCATGGAGTAGAAGAAATCCTCGACAAGCGGTGTGACCTCGATGCAGAGGTCTGGTATTTGCAGTGCTTCTTGACGTGTCATGGCAGGTCGTTGTAATACTTTTTCGAGGAATAGACTGTATCGTTCAACTCCTGGCCGTCCTCGCTGATTACCCAATCCTCATAGATGTCGAACCAGAAATGGTTGTTGCCGTTGTCGGTGTCTCGTGGGTCTAATTCAGTGCATCCCGCCGTCTCTAACTCGATATACCTTTTTGCGAACTCCAGCGATGTGAAAGTCTTGTCCTCGCTTTCCTCCACTGGTGTACAGTAGAATACAATAAATTTCTTTTCCATAATAACTGAATTTTAAGTTTATAACATGAATAAAATTGGATTTATTGTGCGCCCTGCACGGCAAAATGCAGTGCGCTGTGTGGTCAATCGTTGTCGATGATGTCGTCAATTCTCTTTTCGGCGTTCCATGAACCGTTGATGACACCGATGGCGTTGAGGTCGTGTAACAGACTGATTAGCCGTTGTACGGCGATGTCGCCGTGCTTGGTCAGTTTGCCGTCCTTGTCGAACGGACGCTTGCAGCCGAAGTACTCTTGCAGAATTTGTTCAAGTCCCATAATGTTGAATTTTAAGTTAGTAAATGTTAGTAGCCGAGCGCAGACGGTCAAGCCTGCGCCCGAATTAGTCATGCGGCGATGTAGAAGTCATAGAGAGCATGAGCCATGATTTCTGCCGCATTGTCTGGCAGGTCGAAGATGCGCTCATCGTTGCCTTGCCCTGAGTCTTCCTCGATGTCAAGGCACATCTTTTCCACTTCGATAAAGTCTTTGCAGAAGTCAAGCATTTGGTCGTAAGTGGTAAACCTCACTGGCTCGTCGAGAAGTTGTCCGTTGATGTCGTCCTCGATGTAGATGTCTTCCGACGGGTCTTTCATGTTGAGCAACACGTTCCCGTTGTCGTCGATGAAGTGCCATTCGTAGTAGGCTGGCACGAAAGAATAGTTATCCATAATCGTTTGAATTTTAAGTTAGTAATATGAATAGCATTCCCAACCGATGTTCTCCGTTGGGAATTAAAATCAATACCTCTCGATTAACTTTTCAAGCCATTCGATTGCTTTCTTTTGTGACCTGATTTCGTGAACCAGCGGAAACCTGCAAGTAGGCTCACGCAGCAAGATTTCGTATAGGTCAATTTTTGCGTTTTCTCGCCTATTTAGGGCCTCAATCATAATTTCCTTTCCCTGCTTGGTGTAATAGATTGCACACCAGTTAGTAAAGATTTTTTCGTAGCGAGCTGGTTGCTTGTATCTCTTCAAGATAAAGCCGTAGGAATTTGTTGCCATAATCATTGAGTTTAGTTGGTTGATGTCAGATATCAAAGCCGATAAACTGGCTCACTTTTGACAACATCACGCTTGTGTTGCACTTCCTGATGCTGCGGCCAATCGTGAACCATTCGTCAACATCGGTTTGATACGCAACAAAACCCTTGCAGTGGATTTTGTTCTTTCCGTTCGTCATGTTGTGCGCCCAAATGTGAACACATCCTTTGCCGCAGGTGTCGAGTTGCAGGGAAATTCCATCAAAGGCAGAACCTTTGCTCATGAGTTCCTTTTGCGCCTTCTGCACTCGGTCGATTGCTTGTTTGATTTGCTTGTCCATAATGTTGAATTTTAAGTTAGTAAACGTTAGTTGTGTGCCACCCATCTATTAAACGGGCGAGCACTGAGAGCTCAAGAGAAATTCTTGATAATGCTTGCCAATGGCTCATGTGGGCTGGAATAGAGCCATTTCCATACTCTTGCCAATAATTTCTTGTCATGGGCATTAAGCGTGTTGTATTCAAACTTACTGTCCCATAAAAAACCGATGGTTCCGATATAATGTCCATGATTAACTGCATACTCAAACAAACACCGAAGGTGGTCTGCGAGCCAAATCATACCACCTTCGATTGCCATTTTGCGGATTTCGTCATGCTCAAACTCGTATTTTAAGTTTGATATTTGTAGATAGTCATCCATAATCGTTGAATTTTAAGTTAGTAAACGTTTGTTGCCATGTGCAGGCGATCAAGCCTGCACATGATAAAAATCTTTCTTAATGTTAATCAAGGTTGAAAGTCCGAAACATGTAAGAGCTTGTGCAGGGTTTTCGTCTCTTGTCATTTTCTTCTTCGTACTCAACCTGGAAAGCATCAACTGAATTGTTTTGCATTGCTACGTTCAGCATATAGAAGGCATTTATACTGTTAAGATAATCCTCCTGCCTGTTTGTCATCCCGTCTTGCTTTGCGCCACGGATGGCATTATCTACACTTGTGTATATTCCCACAACGTCTTCATGTTTCGGCTGGAAGTAGTTGTCCTCTCCGTAGGCTGTGACAATGATAACCGTCTGTTTTTTCTTCTCCATAATCGTTGAATTTTAAGTTAGTAAAGTTAATTGTGCCCCAGCCGATGCAACTCCGCCGGGACAGTTGGATTAGAGTGCTGCCATGACCACAAGGCCAGCCTCCAAAGCAGAAGATGAGGACTCGCTGATTGCGTTGAGCTTGTTAATATACGGGTTGCCGCCACCGTGCTGTTTCCTTGGCTTGACCTTCACGCACTCAGGCATAAGTACTTCAATCATCTTCTCAAATTTGCCTACATCTTTTGTGTCGCCACGGCGTTGAGCGACCTCGTTGGCATAAGCCACCGCTTTATCCCCGTCAAGAGCGGAGAAATAGTTTCGGCTTGGGATGTTCGGATTGTAGTTGTGGTCAACAAAAAGACCAGTGCCTCCGTGATTGTGACCAAGACCAAACGTGTTGATTTCATATCTCGGTTCTCCGCATTGTTGCCAAACCTCGCCGTCAATAACGAGGTGTTTTTTAGCCTCGTACCTATAAGCCTTTATACAATATTCCTTCGTCCTGTCGGTGGAATATATCATATACGGGCGCAAACATGATGTGATTTCAGCACAGCAGACTGGCGTGTACCACTCTCTTGCGTCAATGTAACGCCTCATGGTTCGCTTGTAGCACTTGCCCTTATAAAAACGGATTTCGGTGTTGTTTTCCCTCTTGTGGGAATAATCTGACAAGCGAAATGCTATTGGTGCTTCGTCGCAAGACACCGACCTGACGGAAACGGCGATGTCGCCCGTTTCTTCGCGGAAACGAGGTTTTCTGCACCTTGGCGGGATGTACTGCTCGTAATAGTCAATCGTGATTTTGATTTTAATGCGTTCCATAATCGTTTGAATTAGTTTGGTTAATAAAAGTTAGTAGCGGTGCGCCGTCAATCGCTCGGCGGCACACCAAGAGTTTAGGAGATGGCAACAGCCATTTCACGTTGTTCAACGTCGAAGGTCACGTTGTCACACTTCATCGGCATTGTCATAAGCACATCAAAATTGGCATCTTCAATGAGAGCCGCATGGTTCTTGTCAGTGACCCAAATGCCGTTCATCGCCATTAGCTTTGCGCTGTCAAGCGAGAAGGCGATACCCTCTGTGCGGTCTGCATGGTCGGTCATCATAAACGACACCGAACGACGGCTTTGCTTGTCCTCGTCATCGTTGTTCTGCATCAAATCGAAATAGATGCGGTTTGAGCCTTCGTAAACGCTGACTGATACATAGTCACCGCTGGAGGATTTCTTGAGCCGAGAGAGCCATTTCTGCGCTTCCTTGCGGTCTTCTGGACTGATGGCATAGTGACGCATCTCATTCGTGTGTGGCAATACACATCGCCAATTAGGATAACGCCTCTCACCGAGCGGATGCTGGCCGATAGCGGTCACATTGCCGACACGGATAGTAAGGTTCTCGAAAAATTCATTCTTCTTGCGGTCAAAGAACTTGAATTGCGCATCCTGCTTGGTCTTGCGCATTGCGTCGCACACGGCCTTCCAGTCGGTCACGCTGACAAGCGATCTGATTGTCTTGTGGCCGTTATCTGCGATGCTGTCGTCATCGTCGGTGATAACTCCGAGTATATGGGAGTTTGTCGCAACGAAATTAACCGCAGTGGTCTCGGTGTCATATTCCACCAAGACATATTGTAAGACACGGTAAGCGTCATACATCTGGTCGCTTTTGTTGATGCAGAGTTGTGCAAGGGTCTTTGCTCCGTTCGGGTCGTCGAAACTCATTGAGAACCCAGCAAGCAACTCACCGTATTCTGCCTGGCAGGTAAATGTGATGTCCTCACCCCTGGCCAGCGAGCGGAACGCTTTGAGTTTGCCGCTGATAAGTGCAAGTCCTGTGGTTTCAATCTTCACGCCATCGACGTTGATTGTCACCAGCGGAGAGGGAACGAGCGGCGGTATTTGTATTGTTCGGCCATGTTCTACAAGTTCTCCTAAGTCGTTGAACTTGTTTGGGATGTATTTCACTTTGGCATCCACCGCTTCATGCCATGCGGGCATTTTGTCAAGTTCCTTGCAGGTGACTTTCTTTTCACCCTGCATGACATTTCGGAAGTTCTCGTTCTTTTCTAAAACCTCGTTGAAGAAATCCTGTGCGATTTCGCACATTCTGGCATAGATAGCCTTATTTTGCTCTAAGTAAGTCATAACTGAATTGTTTAATTGGTTAATAAAAGTTAGTTGTGCATGGCTGGCCTATCATAGCCAGCCGTGCGGTCAGATTGTGCAAGGGTAGATTTCAACGTGCCACATGAATGCCGTTGCGCTGTCTGTGCGCCAATAGTCGGCAAAATTCTCAAACTCGTTGGCCTTGATGTTGTAGCATGCTTTGTCGCCGTCCTCGTAGATGCCCATTGCATCTTCCTTGCAGGATTCGCACTCATGCTCGAAATACTCTCTTGCTTTGTCCTCATCCTGGAATGCTCTTGCGCTCTGATAGAGGTTGTCATCGCTCCCGTCGAAGCCAGATGTTGCAACAATGTAGATTTTCATAATTGACTGGTTTTAGTTGGTTAATAAAGTTAGTAGAACCGCCAGCCGATGCGATGCGGCTGACGGCAAGTGATTAGATGTTAGGTTTGATGTGCATGATGATTTCCTCGTCGGTCGGGTCGTTGTCGATGAAACCGCTGTCGCAGTAGTAGAATATCGAGTTGTCGATGTCGTGAGCCTCCTGCGTGTCCTCGTCAAAGATGGCTTGCCACAACTCGTAGTCGGCAACCATGACCATGCTGCGCAAATCATCGTCAAGCCTTGATGCGTCGATTTCCCGATAAGGGTATTTCTTGCCGTTGTACTCGATATAACCCTTTGGCACAAGCATCGGGACATATTGTTTCAGGCTGTCCTCTATGTACCATTGGTCGCCCATAAAGAGCGAGGACAGTTCAACAAACTCGCCGTCGTCAAACTCGCCGATTAGTCGGTAAACAAGCAGTTGGTCTGTGTTGGTGAAATAGACAAGCTGTGCCAGCCATTTTCCGTCAGCGAAACGCTGCCCTGGAATTTCGAGATAGCGTTCATTTTCCGTACTGCCCTCCTGCCCGAAGGCTTTGAGGACTTGTTTAATCATTGCTGTTGTCATAATTGTTTTGTTTTTTGGTTAATAAATGCGATGCGCCATGCGTCACGGCAAGGTGGCGCACGGCTGGGGTAAGTGCTTAATAGTGGTAGTCTAAAATTCCTCCTATGTAGAACTTGTCGCCTGGCTTGTGCCCCTGGTACAAGCCCTCAATGAAATGGGCGAAGTCGTCAGACGAGCAATCGTCGCTGGTGAAGATAGCGTAGCTGTTATAGTGGGTTCGCTTGAGCGTGGTTCTCAGCTCAAAGAGCGACATCCACTTCGTGAAGTCGATATTGTTCGCCTTGCGCTTGATGTCCTCCCGCCAGTCCTCGATGAACTGGTCGCAGCCGAGGAACGTCAACACCCTGCCGTCACGCTTGAAGATGCCCTCAAAGAGTTTGTCGAAATCTTCAAGTTCCTCTTGGAGTTGGTTCTCTGGAAGGTCGTCAGCATAATCGCCGAGCGGTTCATAAATCCACGGGTCAAGACTGCAAGCCGTGATGTAATCGTCCTTGTCAATCGGACTGGTTGAGATTTGGTAAATTCTGCTGTGTGACATAATTGTATCGTTTTTTTTGTTAATAAAGTGAATAGCCAGCCAGCGGTCGCAACAACCGCTGACCGAAAAGTCAATGCTCGTTGATGAAGTCGTACAACTCCTGTAAAGCTGTTTCCACCTTGCAGACTTTCTCGTCAAGTTCATCATAGAGGTCGCAGATTTCACCCTTTGCGTAACTCGCCCATGCGTTTACGCCTCCGTCAATTAGGGTATCGATGTTGCGGAGTGCCAGTTCTTTTCCAGTCATAGTTATTGAATTTTAGCGGTTAATAAAACAAGCACCCGCCGCTCCGATTGGGGAACGACGGGAGAAAAATGGGTGTCTTGAACGGTTACTCAGTCTCCTGGACCTTGCCGTCCTTTAACTGATACCAGGTGTCGGCCTTGATGGTCTCGCCATCGACCTTGAAACACTGCATACCGAGGATGTGGTAATCTTCGTCGCGCTCAGTAAGGACAAGCCAGCAACCGATTGCGCCTTTAGCCTTGCTATCGCGGCCAGTCACGATTGCCACACTTTCTTTACCATTCACACTTGCTGACGAGTAGTTGCCCGTGTTGCTTGCTGACGAGCAGTAGCCCGTGTTGCTTGCTGACGAGCGGTCGCCCGTGTTGCTTGCTGACGAGCAGTAGCCCGTGTTGCTTGCTGACGAGCAGTAGCCCGTGTTGCTTGCTGACGAGCGGTTGC
>Ga0247609_10002495_pt1 | contig 19420 bp, 16 predicted proteins | sample 172DNAGHGlowgp2_FD_193487 | JGI IMG/M metagenome (GOLD analysis project Ga0247609, IMG submission 193487) | Sheep rumen microbial communities from Palmerston North, Manawatu-Wanganui, New Zealand - 1728 DNA GHGlow gp2 | ecosystem: Host-associated > Mammals > Digestive system > Stomach > Rumen ...
CAGAAGAAAGTATTTATGAAACAAATATTAAATATTTTCATAGTAATTTTAAGTTATTAAAAGAATATTTACTAAAAGATTTTAAATAAAAGAAGTAGTGTAAAAGCTACTTTTTTTATATGATCCTTAACAATTCATTAATTTTAAAGAAAGATGTATGGGGTAATGAATATATGAATGCTAAACGTAAAAAAACTGAAGAATTACTTTTGAATACATTTTCTATAATTGATAAGTCAGGTTTAAATACTGAAAAATATAAAGAAATATTTAAGAATATGTCTGATGAAGATTTCGAAAAATATATGAAGAAATTAAAATCAGATAGTGATGAGAATTTTTATATGGAAATTTTACCATATAAAAATGAACCTCTTTTAAAAGATATTATAGAAGCTGCTGATTATCTTAAAATACCATTAAACGAATATGTTTATTATCGTAATGATGATTATAAAGATAATCCAATTAGAAGTAAATATCCTGTTCCAGTAGGTTATCTTAATATGAAACGTATGGAACAAATGTTATTCAAAAAGAATAACATGGAATTAGATATTGATAGACGTAATTCTAAAACTAATCAGTTAACTAATGAATCTAAAGTAGCTAGAATGACTGATGCTGAGAATTATTTAATGAATATCTATGAAGCTGATTTTGCTTTAAAAGAAATGCTATCTTGTAGAGCAGATGATAATGTAGCTAAAGCTGAAATGTTTAGAGATATTGCTACACAAGGTTATTGTAGATTAACAGATCAAACTAATGATGTAGCAAATAAACAAACACTTAATACAGTTGATGTATATTTTACAGGTGCAGGTTTAGTATCTGATTTATTAACTCCTGGTTTAATGTTTAGAAGAACATTAGATGATAGACATAAAAAGGATGCTGTAAAAGAAAAATTTGAAGAAGATAATACTGAAGTAAATAAATTATCAGAAGATGAAGCTCATGAAATGTTACAAGAACTATTTTATAGAACTTTACAAGTAGGTGCTGATAATACTCTTTTTGATAAATTAAATGAATTTAGTGTATCTGGTGTTGCACAAGTAGCTGGTGGTAATGGAGTTCAAGAGCCTCAAGTTACTATAAATCCTTATATACATCCTACAGATGATTTATACGCTGTATTAAATGAATTAGATGATGACGATATGGATGGTGAAGAATAATGCCTTATTTAGAAGAAGGATTATCCCATATTTTTGCTAGATTAAAATTAAATATTAAAAATAAAATTAAACAGTGCCAAAAAAATAATAATTTCCAACCTATACATAAAGATTTATTAGCTATGGCTAAATCTTGTTCTTCTATAAAAGAAATTGAAAATTTAAGAGATGATTTAGATACAGCAAATAAAAAATTAAATGTAACTATTGCAACCGCTAGAATAAGAGGTGCTGATGATTCTAATAGAACAATTAATGCACTTAATAATTATAAAATTTTTTTAAATGGTGCTTATAAAAATGCTATTGATAAAAGAGAAAAAGAAATTATAAATAAAAAAGAATTTAATATAAATCGTAATAATGAAAGAAAAAAATTAGTTAATAATATTTCTTCTAATATTAAAGATTATAAAAATAATGTAAATTCATTAAAAAATAATTCTAATATAGATATAGATAATAAGGAGAATTATGATGAAAATTAAAGACGGAAAACAATTAATTATTACTGAAGATAATACTTTATCTGCTTTTGGTTTTGAAAACATTTATAATGAACAAGCTAAATTAATTAAAAATAAAAAACAAAAAAAAGATAAAGAAAAAAATAAACAGAATAATAAATAATATTTTTATATAGAAAGGAAATAATATTATTATGGAATATGGATTAACATTAAATGAAAACTTTCTTATAGTTGAAAATATGATGCTTAACGCTGAAAATCAATTATATAGACTTCAAGATGATATGAAAAATGAATCTTCTGATTCTATGTTAGAAGAAGAATATTCTTATCTTTTAGATGAAGCTGAAGGTCAAAAGAAAACATCAGTTTGGGAAAAAATTAAGAATGCTATAAAAACAGCTTTAGAAGCTATTGCAAAATTTTTTAAGACTATATGGAATGCTATTGTATCATTTTTTATTTGGCTTGGTAAAAAAATTAAAGCAGTATTTAATAAACTTAGAGGAAAAACAAAAACTGTTGAAACTACTTTAAATATTAAAGCTATAATGGAACTTAGAAATCAAATAGCTAAAGCTAAAGTAGAATTAAAAAAGAAAGATATTACAGCTGATGAAATTAAAGAAATAACAAATAGAATTAATGATTTAAAATCTCAATTAAAAGGTGATAAAAAAGTTTCTGTTTCTGTTGATCAAGTACAAAAAGCTATAGAAACAACAGCCAATATAACTAGTGAGACTGCAAAAGAAATTGCTGCTTCAGTTAAAAATGATGAAAAAGAATTAGCACAAGCTAATAATAAGCTTCCATCTGTTTCTAACAATGATACTGAAGATAAAATTGATGCTACCGATAGATCTTTTGGTGAATCAGCATATTTTAATCGTATAATGGAACAAACTCATGCTGCTCAAGCTAAAATGATTTCTGAAAAAGCATTACAGCAAACCGCTGTTGAATTAGCTTCAATTATGGATCAATTTGAAGCTATTGGATATAATAATCCAGGATCTTCTGATAAATCTATTAAAAAATCTAAAGAATATAAAGAATTAGCAAAGAAAGCTTCTAGATATACAGATTTTGATGAAAAAGAAGCATTAAGGCGTGTTAATGCTGGACAGTTAGCACGAACTTATGGTGATGAAACAGATCAGCCAGAAGATTAATTTTATTATTTCCCCATATACAGTTTATGTATATGGGGAAATTTTAATTTTAAATTTTTCTATAACAAAAAAATAAATTTTTTGATAGAAAGTTGAGGAAAATTCAAGTGTTAAGAAGAAGTAATTTTTCTAAAGATGTAATTAATGAAATTAATCATGGTGATCATCCTATATTAAAAGCTATGAATTTTAAAAAAATTAAGTATTCAGTTTTGGATAAATTATTAGAAAAACAAATTCCTGATAATGTAGATACTGTTAATTTTATTATTAATTTACATGGATTATTTTCTTCTTTATATATGCCTGAAATGATTAATACATTTAATACTATTAATAAAGAAGAAAAATATATGATATCTTCTCAAGTTATTAATACTATTGCTCATTTTAGACATTATTTTGCATCAAGACAAGGTTTATATTCTAATTTTTATTTTTATTATTCATATGAAGAATGTAAAGAAAATCAAGCTATACTACCTGAATATATGCAAGATTTTTATAATAAACGATATGATAAATCAGTTGAATTTAGTGTAATTAATAAAATTATACACCAAAATGTTAATATTTGTGAAATTATAGTTAAATATATACCTCATGCTTATTTTATTAATACACATGAAAAAGATTTTAATATAGTACCTTATCATATTATTAAGAATCAAAAACCTAATGAATTTTCTATTATATATTCAAATGATGATATTAGCTTACAGCATTTATTATATGATAAATCTTCATTAGTAATTACAATGAATAGTGATGGCAGTAAATTAGTTAATTATCATAATATTTATGAACATTTAACAAGAAATCCAAATTTAGAACACAAAATTAGTGAACTATTATTACCATGGTTCTTTGTTATGACAGGATTTAAAAAATATAATGTTAAAGGTATGCCTTTATGGGGTTACAGACGAACTATTGATAGTTTTTATAAAGCAATATTAGCTAAAAATATTTATGAAATTGATTATCAAGATCCTCAACAATTTTTAGATGATATAAATAAATGCGATAAAATATCTCATAGAGATAAACTACCAAATGTTGTATTAAAAAATTATGAAGTTTTAAATCCTAAAAGACAATATGATAAATTATCAGATATAGATATTAGTAGAATATTTGATTGCGTAGATTTAATGGATAAGAAATCTATTATAGCTATTAATAATCAATATTATACTAAATATCCTATCCATTTAGATGAATTAATGGAAGGAGAAGAGTATTATTAATTATGGCTAATAAAAAAGGTAAAATACAAAAGAAAGCTAAACATAATCAAATACCTTATGACAGATATAGTTATAATTTCTTTTTTGATTTAGTTCCTAAACCAGAATTTAAAGAAACATTTGTATCTATAATGAAGGCTGAGCATTATGAAATTAGTGAATTTGTAAAATATTTTAAAATTTATAAATGCTTTGATGAATTTTATTTTCCTATAGTTAGACTAACTATATTTGTAAATAAAAGAATGTGTATTAAATTAAATAAAGTACTTGAAGATAGTAAGTTTCAATTTCGTTTAACTAAATATAAGAACTCTCTTATAGATGAATATGAAATAGAAGGAAAATCTGAAGGCTTAGTTGAAGAGAGTATTCCTTTAATGCCTTTACTTCCAGTTAACTATGATAGACGTAAATATGAAGAAATTGATATTACCAATGACTTATTACCTGCAGGAGAAGAAGATGGCTTTGAGCAATCAAGAAATATTCGTATGGATTTTGAATTATTTGCTGAAGAACATCTTGAAATTCTTAAAACTCCAATTGAAGGTGTTTTAGATAATACTACTTTAGATAATGCAGTATTATATTGCTTTCATGATTTCGTTGAAAAAGGTATAAGTACCCATGCACCAAATAGTCCATTATCTAAAAAATTATTCTTTTATCCTATAGATCCAGAAAATAATGCTAAAATAGAAGAAATAATTTTACCTCATAAAAATTTATCTACTACTTTAGAATATTTACAAAGTTTATATGGATTTTATAAATATGGCTTAAGATTATTTTTAGATTATGATAGATACTATTGTTTAGCTAATCATAAAAGATGTGATTATAAAGTTCCAGATGGTGAATATAATTATATTCATATAAGAGTTATTGATGTAGATAAAATGAATGAAGACTATGTTGGAAGTAGATTAGTTAAAAATAGTACAACATACGAAAGTAAAAAAGTACAAAAAGCATATGAACGATATTATAGAGTTGGTGCAGTAAATTTAAATATGTTTGAATTTGCTGATCGTATTAATAAAGAATCTTCTGGTGAAGATATACAATCTTTACATAGTACATTTGAAGAATATTCTAGTAGAGATGAAGCTGAAGATAGATATAGTAGAGATAACTTAGATACTGGCTTAGTAGATAAAGATGCAAATAAAACTTCTTTAAATATAGGAAGAACTAACAGCCAAAAAGGTAATAAGAAAACTAAATACTATTATGAAACTTCATCTAACCCTTTTACAGAAGATATATTAGTTGGTAAAAATGCTAATATGAATTTAAGATTATTATTAAGATTAGAATCATTTGATTTTAATATAATGACACCTATGAAATCATATTACATTAACTTCTTAAATGCTGATTTTGATGAATTTGATGGTTTATATCAATTAAATACTATAGTTCATGACTTTGTTGGCGATGGCTATAGAAGAAGAAGTTTAACTTCAATAGCAATATTTGATAGATTTAATCCTAATATTGAAAATGGAACAGTAATTAATAATGGTAGTGAAATGAATTCCGTAGTAAAATAAAAATTCCCCTAATACATTTATATGTATTAGGGGAATTTAATATTAACTAATTTTTGTAACTATATAATTCTTAGCAGCTGCTTTATCAATATATTCTTGAGTAACATCTGCTTTAGTATAAACATTACAAGTATGATCTAATGCAGTTTCATTATCAATATAATCAATAAATGAATTTATACCACTATTAGAAGTACTTAAAAAAGTAATGCTTTCAATACTTGTTCCAAATGTAGTAGGCGCTTCTGCTAAATTATTAGGAAGAATTATTGAAGTTGGGCAGCAATCATTAAACAGACCAGACTCGAAAGATATAGCTTCTCTTGAATCAGATGAATCAGCATTTCTAAATGTAATATTAGATAAATTAGTACATCCTAAAAATGAATCAGATCCAAGATTAGTTATAGTACTTGGGAAAATAATACTTGTTAATGATGTATTACCATTTGCAAAGTCAAAAACTAAAGATGTTATATTCTCAGCTAAATCAATACTAGTTGCACCATGAGAGAAAGTATATCCAATCTCTCCGAATGATACATCATCCTCGCGAGGTTCAAATACTACATCATAAGGTGAATTAGTAATTATACGACCACTGCCAAATTCAGTAATATTTGCAGGTATAACTAAATGAGTAATTCTACAATTTGCAGAACAATCAACATTTGGAGCATTTTCAGCATAGAAACCCTGAATATTAGCGTCATCAATATAAACTAATGCAGGAACTGCATTAGAATGTGTTAACATTGTATAAAGTACTTCATTAGTAATATATGGACAAGATAATTCTAATGTTCCATAAAAACTAAAAGCTTGATCGTCTCTTAATAATAAATGATCAATAGTTGAATACATTAAAGCTTTTGGACCAAGATATATATCATTAGAAGTACAATTTCTAAAATCTAAAGTTCCTATTGTAGTTTCAGAAATTTCATCGTCTCCTACTTCCCAAAATTCACTATTTTCTTCAAATGAAAGAGTATTTAAAGTTTTGCCTTTAATAGGACTATATATTTTTTTTATCCAGTTCCAATCGTCATCGTAACCATATTCAGCTAAATTAGTTACAGCAGCATTAACTATAACTGAAATGGGACCACTAAATTCTACAGCACCATTTACTGCAGTTGTTGCACTTGATGATCCTCCAGCTTGTACTTCTTTTTTATCTAATATATAAGGAAAATTTATCATAAATATTTACCTCCTTATGCATTTCTCTTAATAATAGTCCAGTTTTTAGCTGCAATTGCATCAAGTGCATCTTGAGGTGCAGTGTTATATAGGGCAGAATCCACATTATCATGAATGTTGTCATCTTCAATATGAGAATCATCATAAGAAAATGTTTTAGCTTCTAATCCTGTATTATCCTTTAAATGTGCTGCAAAATTACGATATGTTTGTGGTCTTATACTTTTTGGTAAATAAACGTTTTTATCAAAGTCTTGAGGACAATCAAGTGTAGTAGTTGAAAGATTTTCTCCATTCCAATAAGAGAATTTATAATAATAATCATGATCAGCTTCAACATATTCTGCATCATAATAACTTACTGACATTGAAGTAAAGAATTTAACTTGTGCGTCACCGCCAGCGTCTATATCTCCGACATACCAGTCTTCAGTAAGTCTATTAGTATTTAATGAAATAATTTCATCTATTCCGTCACTTAAATCTGCACCTAATTGGCTACAGTTATTAGGATATGTAATTGAAGTAAATCCAGATGAAGAATCTCCTATTATATACCATTCTGCGTTAGGATTATCTTGATCGGGTATTGTGACATAGTCAAGCTCATATACATTTATATTATTATTATCATGTATAGCAAGCCATTCAATAACTAATGGGTCTCTTTGTGCAGAACTATTAGCATTTCTAAACGAAAGATCTGAAAGATTTTGGCAATAACAAATAGCATTTTCTTTAAGATTAGTTAATGTACTTGGGAATACTACTTTAGTTAAATCAGTATTCTTAGAATTATAATCAGCATTTAAACCAAATGCATCTTCGCCTATATATTCAAGACCTTCAGGGAATATAAGTTCATCGTCAATTTCACAATTAAATGCTCTATCATCTATTCTAGTAAGAGTAGCATCTTCTTGATCAAATGTTATTTTAAATTTATAATTAGTACGATCATCAACAGTAAAAAATCCAGTAGGAATTTCAATAATTCCTTTAGGTATATTTAATGTTGTAAAATTAATATGTGAATAATAATTAGTATTTCCAATTTTATAAATTAACTGAGGAGGAACTCCCCCATTTATATGACTTAAGAAATCATTCATTCCTGAAGTACTAAAATATGGTAAATTTATTTTTGTATTAGTATCATTTTGATTTTCTTTTAATATTACAAGCTTTTGATTATCTCTCATTAAAATATGATCTAATGATGACTCTCTAAAAGAATTAGAATATATTGTAATTGTATTAGATGTACAATTTCTAAAATCAATAGTTGATAAATTACTCATTCCAGCAAAGCCATATTCACTTATAGTAGATAATTGACTATTAGGCTCAAAAGTTATACTAGTTACTTCTGAATGACCTCTAAGACCACTACTATCATTTAGTGTTGATGTAGTATTTGCTGAAATAACAATATTTTCAGGATATAAAAGATTGCCTACACTATCAGTATGTAATTCTAAACTATTAGCTATTATTTCATTATAAATAATAAATTTTGGAAATGATAACATATTTTCACCTCATTTTTTTTTTAATTTATACTCATTGAAACTACTCTAAATGTTAAGTTTTTATTAGGTACTGAAGTACAACTAAATGTAATACCTGAAGATGTTTCAGCTGAAGGATTTACACCAAATGCGGCCCAATCACTATTTTCACCTAATGTTATTATTATAGTATTTAATTTATTTGTATCTAATTCAATAGCCACAGTTTGACTATTATTAGACCATCCATTAGATGCTAAAGTTAATACTTGGCTTGTAGTTGTACTACTAGAAGAACTAGATGATGTACTTTCAGTATTTTGTACTGTAGTAACCTTAACATGAGTTGAATCTATTCTAGCTATAACTTGATAACCTGTAGATGTTGTACTATTAGTAGCAATACCAGTTGCATTAGAAGCTGCAAAATTACCTACTACACAAGTTCCATCATCTTCAATAATAGCATCACCAAGTATAGCAACTTTAATATAAGCTTGATCTACTGATTTATAAGATTCACCAGTTCCTAATATAGATAATTCATTTCCGCCTACAGTAAAACCAACTTCATTTGTAGTAATACCATAGATCTTATCTGTAGCATTAGCTATTTTAATAGTACCATCAGTATGTAATGCTACAAATTTACCAGATCTATCTTCTTCATTTGTATTATTATCATTCCACTGACGATATATAGCATAGTTATTACCAGTTGCATTAAATGTAGTAGCATTAGTATTACCACTATTATCTACTTCAAACTTATTACCATTATTAGCAACTACTAATAAATTACCTGATTTATCATTATTATTGTTATTACCAATAATAACTTCAGTAGAACTCGATGTAGAAGTAAGATCTTCACCTATATAAACAGAATTTGATTTAGCAGAATTTATAGTTATAGAATTACCTACAATTACAGATTCACTAACATTTGCAGAAATATTAAACTTCTTACCATAAAGTAAAGTAGATTCAATATCTCCAGAAATAGTATAAGAATCATTTTCGATTACGTCTTCAATAGAAATATTAGAATTATCAATATCTCCAGATATAACTATATTTCCTGCAGTACCAGTTAATTCTGCATCATCAGTTGTAAGTATATTAATATTAGAATTAGTAATATCACCAGTAGTAGAAATTCTACCATTAAGATTAATATTACTTGATTTAACTGTAGATTCAAATCCACCAAGTATACTATTAATATAAATATCAGAATCAGATACGGTAAGATTCTTAACCTTAGATAAATTACCATAAGCATTAATATAAGAGTTTATAATTTCTCCATTATTAAATACTATTGGCATACTTGTATCTGTACCTTCTACATTTTCAATTAATTCAGTATCACTGAATATATGAATATCAGAAGATTTAATCTTATTATTAAATGTAAGAACAGAATTAGTCTTAGATGCAGCTATAATATTAGAATAATTAATTTCATCTTTAATATCAACATCTGTAGCAGTTGTATTAATATAGCCCCATTGATTAAGAGAATCTTTACCTGCAACAATCTTAACATCACTATGATTAATGCCTGTAATTAAATTTTTAACTTTAGCATAATTTAATGAAAGTCTAGAATTTTTAATAGTACTACCAAAATTTAATATACTATAATATGCTCTATAATCAGATGTGTTGTCAAAATTACCACTAGTTTGTACTTCTTCATTCTTGGAATTAAGTTTAGTACCTTTATTTATACTTGAATAATAAGTAATGGCTGATGAATTATTAAAGCTAACTGTATTATTACCATTTTGCAACATTGCAATTGACTGGTAGCTACTAATATTTTGTGTACCATTTCCAGTAAATAATATAGATGAATTAATATTAGAATCTTCACAATTTCCACCATAATTAAATCTAATAGAATCATATGATGCGCCTAATGATCCACTTACATTTCCAAATATACTACCAATACATGTTTTAGTTACATTACCTTGATTAATTAATCCAATATTATCTTGTATATTGCCACTTACAGAACCATTATGAGTCATTATTAAGTCATTCTGTAAGTTTCCTGTAAATGTACTATCTGAACCTGCTACATTAGAGAATTCAATATATCCATCATTGACATGTATATTGGATCCACCAAGTAATGTATACATCATAAATCCTGATCCATCAGAAGTTTTATTAGTATTATCACTACCATATATTAAACATGCATGTAAAGCACTATTACTTGAACTATCAGGTGTTGTGGCATTATAAAAATTATTACTTTTGCCACTTACTAAGGAGAAACGTCCACCTATATGACATGCGTCACCAAGTACTGCATTACTCCAAGAAGAATTATAAATACCATTACCACTACCTGTAACTAAATTACAATAGCTACCACCTATAGTATTATTTTCTCCGCCAATTATATTTCTTTCAGGCATACCACCATATACTGTATGGCGAGTACCAGCTATAAGATTTGCAGCTAAATAAGTATCGTTAATAGTACTCTTACCAAATTTATGGCCAGAACCAAATATAGCAGATCCATAATATCTAGTATTTATAGACTCTAAATTTGTTGCAGCAATAATTGATTGTCCAATACCACTTGTAGTAACAAAATTTAATTCATTTCCAAATATTAAACTATTCCAAATATAATTATTAATACTACTTCCACCATTAAACGCAAAAGATGAATTTTCTGTAAAGATAAATGAATTTCTTATGTCACAATTGCTTAAAGTCATATTATGAGCAGAATCACTTGAAAAACGCTTAATATCACTATAAAATTTAAGAACTGATCCTTTTAATGATACATCATTAATAGTAAGAATATCATCATCATTTACAGTATTTAATGATACAAATGAATCAGTTATTTCATTAAACGTGCAATTAGAAAGATCTCCATAAGCATGAATTTCAGAATTTCTAATCTCACCAGAAGAAAATACTATAGGAAGATAAGTGATAGTTTCATTTTCTGTCTCACTAGGTTCACCACTATTATAAATATTAATATCTGAGTGAATTACTTTATTATTAAATGATAATTTAGACTTAGAAGCATTATTTATAAGAATATTAGAGCCATTAATTTCATCATTAAAATTAATATGTGAACTACCAACTTTAGTATAAGGATCACCTGATGAAGGAGTATATAAATATTCATATTTAGCATTAAGTAATATATTACTATTAGAAATATCTTCTGCAATATCATCTAATTCTACATTATTAATCTTAATAATTGAATTATTAATAGTACTACTAAGATTTACTTTATATTCATATGCTGATAAAATAGTATTTTTAATTTTACCTTTATGAACAACTTCATTTTCAGTTCCTTCATTTTCAACTATTGGCAAAATTAAAGCATTTTGAGACATCATAATTGATGCTAGAATATAACTTAACGAATGAGTACCATTTAAATAAATATTTGAATGATCAAGATCACAACTATTAGAAGTAGTATTATATAAAATTCCTATAGAGCTATTAACTATTCCACCACTATTATCATTATAGCATAATAAAATTGAGTCATCAATTTTTCTTGTTGTATGGCTGCTAATTATACCTAATATACTACCTTCACTAGTTGCAGAAGTTGTACTACCATGAACAAATCCTACTGAATGATCAAAAAATCCTGAAAGAGTGGAATTAGATATATTTAATAAACTATAACTAACATGATCTGAGAAAGTAGCACTACTACCAATTATAAGAGATGTCATAGAATTACCATTTACATTAAGACTTTGTCCACCAATTAATGAAGCAGTTAAAGTAGCGCTACTATTTGTAACTACACTTTGTCCAAATATTAAGTCATAGTAATTATGATTACTATTAATTTTATTTTGATTGCCAGATATTAATGAATGACAAAGGTAATTAGTAACATAATTACCTTGGCCAAATATAGCATTGTATTCTGAATCTCCAGGAAGAGTATGATCAGAACCAGAAACTATGCTATATTTACATTTTCCAATTATATGTCTATTACCACCTATAATGGAATAATCACTGTCATTTATAATAGTATGGTTAGAACCAAATATAGCAGTCTGATCTATTGATGCTTCATCTGCTTGAATAGTAAAGTTAGAGCCTGCTAATAATGAAGCATAAGCACCTACATTAATTTTATGGCCAGAACCAAATATAGCAGATTGATAATATGATCCTCCACCTAAATTAAAACTAGATCCAACAACAATACTGCGACTTATAGCACTAGCAGCATAAGTTCCATAACCTAATGCAACTAAACTACCGGAAATTTCACCTGGAAGCGTTGCATTAGTTAATGAAATAATACTATAATCAACTCTACCAGATAATGTACCTTGACTACCAATAAATATTGAACTTCTAAATACACCACCACCTGAAAGAGTATTACTAGTACCGCCAACAAGTGACCATTCCATTGTACTTCCAGTATTTTTATTATTATTACCATAAATTAAGCTTCCATATGCAGCAGTATAGCTATAACTATCAGTTGGATCATTATAATTATTATCTGAAGAATTGGTAAATATATTACCTGTACCAACCATTAAGCTTGAATTACCAGCTAATACATTATTATACCCAAGTATATTATTATAATACCCGCCTACTATTTTATTACTAGCGCCTGCAACTAAATTATCATATGTATTACATAAAATATTGTACCTGCCTGCAACTAAGTTTCCTTGTAAGCTTCCAGCTAATTTATGGCCTTCACCAAATATAGCACATGTAGTCACCATATTATTAGCATTTTGATATTTTAAAATATTAAAAGATTGGCCACATAAAATAGAAGCAATATATTGACCAGTTGAACTATTAATATTTGTTCCTAATAATGTAGAATAGTGTATAGGCGCACTATCTAAATTACTACGACTAAGATTTAAAATAGAAGAATAAGTATAATTTGTTCTTAATAAACTATTATATAATGAAATATTTGAAGAATTAATATTCGAATCATTACTTTCGCTTACTAACGCGCTATTTGAAGCTGTATTAACAATTGAACTATTAAATCCAAAATTACTAACTTGAGTACCAGATTGAAAAGATAAATATGAATCATATGCATATTTAATATTATTAATTTTAGATAAATTACCATACATATGAATATCAGAGTTCATAATAATTCCACTAGATAAAACTATTGGATCATACGTAGTCTCTCCATTTGATGTACTTGTTTTAGCAGCATTATTAAATAAATTAAGATCTGAATTAATTACTGTATTACCAAATGTTATTTTAGATGGAGATTGATTGGTAATATTTAAATTGGAATATAAAATGGAACCAGTAGATTCTATATCACCAGATAAAACTAATATTGAACTTAGCAAAGATGCTAAAGTTGCATTACCATGATCACCAGTTAAAATACTAGAGTTTATATTATTAGCAGTTTTACCTGATCCAGATATAATACTATTTACACTACTAGTAATAGTATTACCTCCACCAGATACAATATTATTTGAACTATTATTAAGAGTATTACTAGTACCAGATATTAAATTTGCATTTTTAATTCTATCTCTTTGTCCAGTAAAATTTACCCAATCATAAAGGTCTTTATTATTAAAACCACATACAGTACTATAATTAGTATTTGCTTCATTTTTATATGTAACTTCAATATCATTAGCTGTTTCAGTTATAGATTCATATAAATTATATATTTCAGTACCTTTTATATTAGAATCATCTTCTCTAAGATGTTCAAATACACCAGGACTATCTATAACACTTTCAACAGTATTTATTGATATTACTTGTCCAGTAGTTATGGTAGGACCATCATTACCAGTTTTAACTCTTATGTTTTTATTAGTAATAGACGTAATTAAACCTTTACTATTAACTTCAATATATGGTATAGTTACAATACCGTTTGAAGAGTCTTCATTAGCATGACCATATCTTCCTGCAGTTACACCAGAATTTTTAAGAGTAGTATTTATAGACCAATCAGTTTTACTAGATGATGTACCAATTACATCGCCAGTAAGTTCAATAGTCTTATTTTCTGTAAATTCTGTTGCAGATTTAGCATTTATATGAAATAAATCTTTAAGAATCATATCGAATATCTTATCCTTTCTATAAAATATTTAATATTGTGTTCTTATTGTTTTTATGCATTAAATATGATTTGTTGACAAATTTCTTTAGCTCCCAAACAAATTAATATACTTAATAAGGAAGGAGATATCTTATCTATGAAAATTAAAACTAAACAAATTGATGTTGCTGAATTAAGATCAATGATTCATGATATATTAGTAAATAGTGATACTTTTTCAGATTTAATTTTAAATCCAGATAACGATACAATAAAACTTAATAATTTAGGACAACTTAGTGTCAATTTAAATAGAGTATATACACATGTAGTTACAACATCATTTGTATTTGATAAATTATTAACTTTTTCAAATGAATGGGTTGAAACTGGTATTAGTGGTAATGATTTGCCTTCTGGTAGTTATATGATTCAATTAATAATTGGTAATTCATATGATGAAATTTGGACAGGTTATTTATCTTGGGTTGAAAGTATTGGCTCTTCACTTTATGAAAATGGAGAACTATTATTACATAAAGCAGGATATAAAGAATCAGGGTCCAATATATTCTTAAAAACAGTAATGGATTCAACTTCTGGTCAACTTAAATTAATGATTGCTAGTGATACTAATTTTATCGCAGCTAATATTAAATTTAAGTTTATACCTGAAAATATAGGTAATATAACTTTTTCAGCTGAAGATTTAAAAACTTTATTACCTTCAATAACAACAATAAATAATATAACTAATGCTGAAAATGCTATGCATGCTAATGAAGCTGATAAATTTTCTAGTCCTAAAGCAATTACTTTAACAGGAGACATTACTGGAACAGCTTCTAGTGATGGCGGTTGGAGTATTCCTACAACATTAAAAGCATCAGGTGTTACTGCAGGTAATTATGGTAATGCTTCTAATGTTAATGAATCTACATTTACAGTACCATATTTAGAAATAAATTCTAAAGGTGTTATTACTAAAGCTGAAAATAAAGTTATAAATGTTCCATCTATTTCAAGTTTACCTGTTTCAGGTGTTACTGCAGGTAATTATGGTACTGCAGCTAATACAGAAGCCAATCAATTTACAGTTCCTTATTTTACTGTAAATAATTCAGGTGTAATTACTAATGCTTCTAATGTAACTATTACAGTACCTTCTTCTGGAGATTCTGCAGGCGGAGTTAAAATTAGTAATTTATTAACACTTAATGCAAATGGATGGGATAGTAATACTAAAACTCAAAAGGTAACATTTGAGTTAGATACAGCTAAATATAATATTATAGATATTACTATTACTGAACTTGAAAGTTGGGCAGCATATAAAGTATCTCCTATTACTGAATCTTCTACAGGAATTACTTTTAGTTGTGAAACAATTCCTACTAATAATTTAACATTTAAAGTAGTTTCCATGAATGTAATTGAAGATGAGTCATAACTCTTGCTGGTTCTGAAAGAATATTTCACAAACTTATCCGACAATTAATTATATTTAATATTAATTATAAAATTAATATACAATAAAAATAAGAAAGGAGACAACTTAGTATGGCAAAAATAAATGAAAAAGTTATCGATATTTCTTATGCACAGCAAAATGTTGATTTTGAAAAAGTTAAAAATTCTGGAATTACAAATGTTATTATCCGTAATGGTTATTTAGGTAAAACAGATACTTTTTTTGATCAAAATATAAAAGCTGCTATTAAATATGGATTTAATATTGGAACTTATACTTATATTATGTCTAATAATGTTGAAGAAGCTAAAAAAGAAGCTCAAGAAACAATTAAACGATTAGAGCCTTATAAAGGATATATAAATTTTCCTGTATTTTGTGACATGGAAGATCAAAAATATAGTAAAAAAGATACTAAATTTTCAAATCGTTTAAGAACTGATATTGTAAAAACATTTTGTACAGAAATTGATAAAGCTGGATATTTTGTAGGTATTTATACTAATCCTGCATGGTTAATTTCATTTTTAAATAAAGATGAATTAATTAACAAATATGATATCTGGTTAGCTCATTGGACTTATGATTCAAATAAACCTAGTAGTTATAATTTTAATCAGACTATGTGGCAATGGGGATTAATGGAAGTTGATGGAATTAAAGGAAAAGTTGATGCAAATATTGTTTATATTGACTATCCTTCTAAGATTAAATCTTTAAAAAAGAATTTCTTATCAGATACTTCAACAATTTCTAATTCTAATAATGAAGAAGAATATGACGTTACATATGAAAATGGTGTATGGCAATCTTATGGTATGGCAGCAATTCGTAATAAACCTAATAGAACGGATAGTATTATTAAGGAAAGATGCCAGAAAGATAAATATTATCTTATAGATGGTATTATTGATATCAATGGCGAAAGATGGCTTAGACATGCTACTGGTGGTTATTCAATGTACAAAGATAAAAATATTTTATTTAGACGAATAAAATGTTTTAAGTATTTTATAGTAACAGCTAAAGCATTAAATGTAAGACAGAAAAATAATATATCATCTTCATCATTAGGCATTCTTAAAGCTAATGATAGAATTGGTGTAGTTGGTTTAAAAGGTGATTGGTATCAAATCATTTATAAACATGGACTTGCTTGGATTAATAAGAATTATGTAAAAGAGTATATCGAAAAATAAAAAAAAAATAATCCTATCTACTTAATTGTAGATAGGATTATTTTTAATCTTTTAAAGAATTTAAGTAATTATTATCATCTTGATTATTTATTGAATTATCATCATTATATTCTTTTTTAATTATAATAGGAGCATCATCATTATCATCTTCATCATCATACTCATTTTCATAATAATCGTCATTATCTTCATAATAATCATCATCGTCATCATCATATTGATCTTCAGACATAACTTCTTTATAAGTGGCCCAACTATCAATGTAGAATTCTTTTTCCCATTTCTCTATATTTTCTACTAGAACTTTATAAATATTCTGAATATCTTTATATTTTTCATCAGTAGATAAAGCTCTAAAAGTTATATCTAAAATAACTCTATTTTTATCTGGCTGTACAGCAACAGATTTTAATTTATATGCATATTCAGGCTTATCAGCATCATATATAGATGCTATATTATTTTCAGATATAGAATCCCAAACATCCTTTCGCATTGAAAATGCAAATAAATATTCAAACCCATATTCATCAATCATTTAAGTTTTCCTCCTATAATAAACTTTATTTTTTAGTTATTTTATTATTAAATTCTTAAACTTTAATGAGTACGTAAGTAGTGTTTTAAAATATCCATACAGCCAGGTTCAAGTAGTCCACCTATGATAAAATCATTATTAGATGTATTTCTTACCATATGCATATAACCTTCATTTGAAGATATAAGACTATCATACATTTCTTTAACACATTTTTCATTACAATAGCATTTGCATTTTAAAGAATCATCATTAAATTCAGATTCACTTTTAAAAGATCCATCATCATTTATATATAAATCATTATCAGATGGGTCTTCACTTTCAAATATTCTAATTACAAAATTCATTTTTATTTTCTCCTTTTTTATGAATTTATTGATGAATAATCTATATCTTTTAATAGATATTCAAAAATAGTAACTGGATTATTTTCAATTGAAAGAGTTACACAATCATGTATAATATTATCTATTATTATAATTTCTACTCTATCAAAATAAGATTTAACTGCAATATGCAGCTTCATAATAAAATAATCACTTTTATTAAAATAAAATCTAAAGAATAAATCAAAATGTTTATTATTAATCTTATTTTCATTTAATTTATCATAAACATTTATAGGAATATAATTATCTAATAATTTACTTAGACGTTTCATTATAATAACATCTATCATACTAGTACTTTCATCTAGTAATAAATCTTGATAAAATTCAATATCATTTACTTTTTTCATTTATTTCCTTCATTTCTTTTATTCGTTTCTCATAATCATCTTCACATTTAACTGTATAAGAGTTTATATATTCTTCATAAGAATTATTATTATCAGCAAAAACATCTTTAGTTATATATTCAATAATCTTATTTTTGCTAATATGTTTTTTATCTCCTAAAACAGTAAATGATTTATCGAGAATAATTTCTTCATATTTTTTACGGCAATCAATTGTAAGAGTACAATATAAATCATTTATAAATTCAAATCTATACTTTTCAAAATATAAAAATGCTGAACTATAAATATTTATAAAATATAAATCTATTGGAAGTATATAATAATATATATTAAACATGTTGCATCCCACCATTATAAAATATATCTATAGCAATTTTCATATCTTTCATTAAATATTGTGCTATTAAATTACCTTTTTCTGGATCGATACGTGATTCAGGAAAAAATTCATATTGATCTGGATGATTATTAACATATCTTTGAAATAATAGTAATTTAGTAGATTCATCTGCTATTTCAGTAGAATATTTTTCATTATAATGTGTAAATAATCTAAGATGAATGGAGTTGATATATTTATCTATTTTAAAATTAATAACAGCTATAGACGATGAATGTGGAAAATTATTAAATATATCAACATAGTTTTCAAGATAAATACAAAATCCTTGTACATCAATATAATAATGTTCAAGATCATTTCTGTATTTAAATTCTAAATTTTTATATTGAATATCGCCTAAAAGTTTTTTAGCATTTTGATAAATAATTTTAGCATCTTTTATAAAACTAAGTTTATTTGTATCATTTTTCAAGTTCATATTTAGCATCCTTATAAATATAATCTATTATTTTTGAAATTTGGTTAATAGTTTTTATTTTATATTCAGATATTTTATTTGGAGTTATATAACGTTTAGTATCTATATAAATATTCATTTCAAGAGAAGTTATAGAATAATATTCTGCAGGAAAAATAATTTTAATTTCAATA
>Ga0247609_10002498_pt1 | contig 19402 bp, 17 predicted proteins | sample 172DNAGHGlowgp2_FD_193487 | JGI IMG/M metagenome (GOLD analysis project Ga0247609, IMG submission 193487) | Sheep rumen microbial communities from Palmerston North, Manawatu-Wanganui, New Zealand - 1728 DNA GHGlow gp2 | ecosystem: Host-associated > Mammals > Digestive system > Stomach > Rumen ...
TGATGATGAAGCTTCGGGACATTATGGGCAAGCGCGATGCTATGTACAGACTGTCTGACCAGATAGAACTCGACGTGTCTTATTTCCCGACAACCATTTTTGCAGAAAGTGGAGGAGAGAAGGTTTTGGATACCAAGAAAACGACCGTCCTTGTGATTGCCGAGAGCAAGGCTGTGGATGAGATATTGTCTGAATACTTGTCGAACATTGCTGATAACGAGTCCATTAACAAGGCTTCTCGCCTTATAAAGAAAGCTGAAAAGCAGAGCGTGAAGAAGGCTGTACATTATATAAAGATGTTTGCTGTCCCGAACCAGCAGTTTGAGACCATCAAGCCATTTGTCGTGGCAAGTATTGATAAAGACACCAAGGCTGTCACGGATGGAGGGAAGAGCCTTTTCCGTTTGAAGGAGCTGCTCAAGACGCATGAGGCACATCAGGAAACTGATGGTGGAACGCATGAAGTCGTGGTCAATGTACTTCCTTGGGTGCATATCGTTACTGGTGAATGCCGGAGTGGAATTGAAACCATACATAAAGAGGCTGATGAGCGGTTTCTACAACTCTATCTTAATGAGTACTGCTGGAAGTTTAATCGCAGGTTCTTTCGTGACAGCAAAGATCCAAAGTATGATCTATTCGATCATCTGATAAAGACAGCTGCAACTTATACTTCTGACATCAAATGGAGGGACTATGCTTGGGGCGGGAAGGTTGTTAACACTCTTTAGTTCTTTTATCACCACACAGAAAGATAGTTTTATAAGCCAATTATGAACGAGGTTAAACAAATAAGGATAATCCAACTGGCAGCGTCTTTGTTGCTGAGGATGAATGATCAGATTAAGATAACGCAAGCCAATAGCGTTCTCTATGACATAGCCATTGAAACGCCGGTGGATAATGCAGTGTGTTTGGTAAAGGTTGTTGATGACGAGTTCCTGAAAGAGGATGAATGGTTGAAATATATGGAAATCATTCATTCCGCAAAAGCACAGGATCATTTAGGCAACAAACCACTACTTTTGCTGAAATTGAATGAAACAGAACTCGCCCTTGACTTCCATTTTCTAGGTTGGGATGACTGGGGTGAGTATAATATTGAAGAACAGATAGAATTTCACCGTTTGACACAAGATAACATCAAGCTTCTTTTTGATGAAATAAGGAAGTATTATCATGTCATAAGAATCCTTGATGTAGACAAAGTGAAAGTGGTTAAGCATGTCGTTTTAAACCAAGATGTTTACGGACACCAGGTGCCTGCTGAGATTGTGTATTTCAGAGATTTCAAAGAGGATTATAAAATGAACTCACAGGAGCCAGCGAATGAAGAAGAACGGAGAGAGAAAGAACAGAACGTTCACCTTCAGCGTGAGTATCCCAATGACATATTGGACGAGGGCATTTTAGCGGCAGTAAGAACCAGGCATCCAGAAGCCGATATGAGAAATTCTTTATTGGTTACAAATACCGAATATAGAAAATGGGCTAGTATACAGAAACGTTGTAAGCATGAGGAGGCTGAGATAAGAATTATGCCTGATTTGGGAGGACTACCCATAGAATTGCTGGCAAGGCTTGGAACGATTGAAGCTTTGAGGTTTCGGGTGGATATTTATTTTCAGCCTGCACATGTTGACCATCTGTATGATAATGAAGGATATGACTTGCGATTGCCGTTAGAAGGATGGGTGGATACACTCAATAGGTATGCAGAAGTGTTGAAAACATTACATAGAGTTAAAGATTTGGTGTGATTCATAGTCAATGGTTTGTTGGCTGATTGGAAATGAGTATTAATATGTTCGTAAAGGAAATGGTGGAATATCAAAGAAACGATATAGTCAGACTTGGAGATTCTAAGTTTGAAGAGTTGAAAGGACAACTATGGTTCAGTGACAACGCCTTTGTGGTAGCAGAGGTGGAAAAGGATGGTAAGGTCTCGCTAAATGAACTTAATGAGACTGTATCAGCCAGCGAGATTCTACCTTTGCCTATCAGCAAAAAGCATGCAGGGAATGTTTACTATGACCCTATCATAGCTGCTTCAATAATAGGACCTGATGATGAGATTCCTGTACATAGTACAGACTATTCTTACTTTATGGATGCCTTGGGTAGAGTGACTGAGGAGGATGGTACGACACTGCGCGCCCTAGTAGAGGAACAAAAGTTCAAATATGTGCATGAAGTGCAGCATTGGCTGAGGGGACGGTATGAGACTGATGATTTGAAGGTACATCATAAAATCATTACGATGGCTGAAGTTCAGTACCGGAACCTTTGGAACCTTCGTGAGAGTTTGCTTGAAGCAGGGGTGTCATCCTATCAATTCCTATATGAGATGGCAAATATGCTGTATCTGAGGTGGATGTCTTTCTATGATGAGAAGGAAGCTGAAAGATGGAAGAAACTGGAACAAACGGCAGGTGATGACCTGTTGCATTTATATCAGGAAGCAATTCGTCGGACCAAACAACAGACTCGCATATACTCGGCATCCGTTCTCAGCGAAGCCATTAAAGTGGTGTCAAAATGTGCCAAACAAGAAAATATCGCTGCGCTATTTGACCTGATGCTGCAAGAAAACAGCAAAGCAAAAGATGGCGGTGCTTTTCAAAATACAACTCCTAAAGTGCTGGCTCAACTGTTAGTGAAGGTGATGCAACCGAAACTTGGCGAGCATTGGCATGACCCCGCTGCAGGATTTTCAGGCTTCTTGGTAGAAATAGACAAGTATCTGCGAGACAGCAATGACAAATATCAGACTCTGACAGAGGAGGAAAGAAAGTTTCAAATCACGGAAGCCCTTTCGGGCATGGAATTCCAAAGAGAAGCTGCCAGAATAGGATTCTGCAATACAAGGTTTCACGGGCTGTGGTGTGATGTGAAGCACGGTGATTCGTTGGAGGCTGTAGATTATCAGCAGTATGACGGCATTATCTGTGAGCCGCCTATTCAGATGTTCTCTTTGGCAGGGAAGCAAAGTTCTGGGACCTATAAGAACAAACAATTGGAGTTTGTAGAATTGATCCTGAAGTCCCTCAGTTACCAGTTTGAAGGTCGTGCGGCTATGTTGCTGCCTGAGAGTTTCCTGTATAAATCAGGATGGGAATATAGACATATTCGCAAATTCTTATTCGAACAATATAGCAATCACGCTATACTACGATTGCCTAAAGGTATTTATCCAAACACCAACATTTCGATGTGCGCCATTTTCCTGAGATGTAGGCCTAGCGAAGACGGAAAGGTGCTGATATATGATATGCAGTCGGAGAAGCTGAAACCAGAACGGGTACAGGACGTTTCAGTTTTCGATGGATTTATCAAAGCATACCATGACGGGGTGTTTGGAAAAAAAGGTTATTTCCTTTCGTTGGATCAATTGCACAATGATGATTATCAAATAAACTTTGGTGTTGACAACGATAGTGAAAAGCAGAAGATGGAAACGCCATCGTATTACCTATCGGAAGCCAATAAGGTGGTAAGGGAAATCCGTAGCCTATTGTCGAAAATGGAGAAAGAAATCAATGGTTGACAACGTATATAAAGAATCGATACGCGAAATTCCTCTGGCGGAACTTGTTTGGGTACGCTCTGCAAGAAGACCAGAGAGGGTGGAGGAATACCCCTTTAATGGGTCGGTGCCTTATATAGATATCAAGGCTTTGGAAACGGCTTCTCCATGCAGATATACCGAGGCTTCTAACTTCATCATGAGCAAACAAGACTTGGTAATGGTGAAGGATGGGCATCGCAGTGGTAAGGTTTTTCATGGAAAGGAAGGCGTTGCGGCTTCTACATTTATTATATTGTCGCAGGTTAGTAATGATATTTCCTTAGACTATCTATATTGCTATCTGGCTTACTGCTATGATGATTTTCAGAACAGGAAAAGAGGTACAGCCGTTGGTCATTTGGATGTGAGGTATCTGAAGGATTTGTTGATACCTGTTCCAGATATTGATATACAGAGAGATATAGCTGAAAAATATCAGCGCATAGAGACGTTGGCTGACGAAACGAAGTCGAAAGCATTGCGATTGAAAGAATTGGCCACGGCTCTGGATAATAAAGGTTTGAAAGCTGCAAGTGAAAACTTGCAACAGCAGGTGGAGATGATGCAAAAATCCTGGCTGCATCAGGTTTTTAGTAAAGCACTATGAAAATTAAAAGACTGGTTATCCCCGTATATAAGAACGTGACAGTTAATCTAAAACTGAATGCCGACCAAATAACATTATTGGTCGGTCAGAACGGTATGGGGAAATCGAATCTTTTGGAGGCATTGCTTTTGATATTCGATGAGTTGTACCAATTGAAAACAAAAGGTAAGCGTGCAGAGACGCAATCCATTCACTACGAGATGGAATATGAGTGTAAGGGGCGGAATTTTGCGATAACCAAAATGACTGAGCAACACAACATCTCGGAATATACTATCAGAGCAGACAATCCTGAAGACATTCATCTGATAGATATAAAAGATTTAGAGCTGCCCAACCAGATTATAGGCTATTATTCAGGCGAGAACAAACGAATAAGGCAGTTGGTGCATAAGCATATCCAAAGCGAGGAAAGGTCAAAGCGTATACAGTATGCAAGGGGCAATGAGGAGGGAAATAGACCACGAAAGCTGTTCTTTGCGGAAAACCGACACTCTATGTTGGTGCTTACAACACTTTTTCTCTATAAGGATCACCGCCGATATGGTGAAAACATCAAGAAGGTGCTGCAAGATATCGTTCATTTGGAGAATTGGGACAGAATTCATTTAAAGTTTCGCAGTCCCCAAATTGCCATAACCACCAATCTGCGAAAGGAAGGACTGACGCTTGAATACTATCGGGATATGCTTTTGCAGGGATATAATCTTGAAGAAACCCCCATATTTTGGGGTGTTAGGGGTGTCGTCGACAAGTTATTACGATTTTTACTATATTATTTCATCGATAATAGTCGGAACTATGGCATCATGCCTGCTAAGCAAGGGGTCAGAGAATACTTTGAAATTGAAGGCATCCCCACAGATGATAATTTCAAGGAACTGCTTTACGACAGGTTCCCTACGCCAATGGAATTCCTGAATGCATTGGAAGAGTGCTTTGTGTTGAAAATGGTAGAGGATTTTGACATCTTTCTTCACAAAGAAGGAGAGAGAGAACGCTATCCCTATCTGCATCTGAGTGAAGGGGAGCAGCAATATCTGTTGGTGATGGGGCTTATAGCCATGTCGCACGGCAGTCGAGATGAGACGCTATTTTTGTTGGATGAACCAGATACCCATATCAATCCTCAATGGCAGCGTAGTTATATTGATCAAATCAAAAAGCTATGCGGTACTGAGGAAGATAAAAGAAGTAAGGCGTTTTTTATATCTACCCATAGCCCGTTGCTGGTGCAGGCATATAATCCGCAACAGGTGAATATGCTACTGTTTAAGAAAAGGGATGACGGGATGATAGAGATAAGTATGGAGGACTATTCTATTAAGAACTGGCGTATTGACCAGGTGCTACTTAGTGACTACTTTGCTCTCCCGTCGGCGCGGTCATCAGAATTGGATGATTTTATGAAGAGGAGACTGAAGATCATTCGTGGTCAGGGTACAGCTGAAGACAAAGAATATGTGGAACAAAAGGCTGACAAATATGGTTACCTGCCAACAGGAGAGACTATAGATGAAATTGATGCTTTGAGATACATACATGCGGAAGCCAATAGTCTAAAGGAGGGAAAGCGATGAAATATCTGGATAGGAGTAAGGTTGAAGAACCAAAGGTGCTGGAAGAGAAAGGCAAGGAACTAAGTGATGCAAACAAGGAGGCTTTCCTGAAGAATCCTCAAGACTATATTGCACACGTAAAGGCACCTCAGAGCAGACATGGTAAAAATACATTTGATATAAAGCCTGAGGTGTATGGATGTCAAGAGGTGAAAGAAGCTTTGGATAGAATTCAGAATGGGATGTGTTGCTATTGCGAATGTTATTACGAGACAAGTGGAAAGGGTGAAGTAGAACATTTCAGACCCAAGATGGGCTATCAGCAAGACAAAGACGATTTGTTTCATCGCCCTGGATATTTTTGGCTTGGCTATGAGTGGAACAATCTGATGTATTCTTGCAAAAATTGTAACGAAGATTATAAAAAGAATTACTTTCCGCTAAAGGATAATACAAAACGTGCCAACCCGGAAAAAAGTTTCAGTATTAATGACGAAACGCCACTATTGGTTAATCCTTATGAGGAGACGGAACCAGAAAAACATTTTGGATTTGATGGTGGAATAGAGTTTGGAATAACAGAGGAAGGAAAAAAATCTGTTGAGTACTACGGATTAGATCGTGAAGCCCTTAATGAAGATCGGGCAGAGTTCCTTGATAAATTTGTCTGCCTAGAAGAGATTTATCAATCACATAAGAGGCAAAAAGACGAGGAAGAAAAATTGAACAAGCTGAAAACGAAGTTGGCCCAAGCGCTTAATAGAGGGAAATACACACTCATGCTTAGATGTCATTTCAAAAATTATATTGACGAGTAATCATGTTTACAGTTAAATCCATCAAAATATACGAGGGATGCCAGCATGTGAAGAACCTGAAGCCAGGGAAACGCTATGTATTTGAACATAGGTTGCCCCACGACTTCTTTTCAGACCATATTTGCATTTCTGCGATCGTAGGGCAGAACGGAGCAGGAAAGTCGTCACTACTTGACATGATGTTCCGAATCATAAACAACTTCAGCTTCAGCCTGTTTAAAGATACACGTAGGAGTGCAGCAGATCTCCTAACCTATATAGAAGATATTTATGCTGACCTGACGTATGAAGTTGATGGGAATGAATGTTCCATTATGTGTAGAGATGGATTTGTTGCATTCAAGAGTGGTAACGTTAAGACAAAGTTTACGCATGTTCGTAAAGAGAATGATATTGATAGAAAATGGAGAGAGCAATTCAAAAGCTACAAAGAGGTAGATGTAAAAAACTATGGACAGAAAAAGTTGTTTGCTGAAAAGTTCTTTTATACCATTGCAACCAACTATTCTATTCAGTCATTCGTGGCCAGTGACTATGCTCATGAGCAAACATTTACGTATAATCCGGAATTGGGACCGGAAAACAATAAAGGGGACTATGATTTCAAACATACAGGCTCATGGCTGAATAACCTGTTTCATAAGAATGACGGGTATTTGACGCCTATCGTGCTAAATCCTTACCGAACTGATGGCTGGATAAATATGACTAATGAAGAGCATCTGACGGTGACCAGACTCACAGCCATATTGATGGATGAACAGTTGGGTAAGCATTTTCTGGATGGCTATACACTGGATAAGATACACTTCAGGATTCACCCACGCACCTTGCAAGAGAAATTTTTGGATATAAAGACCCTTGAAAAGCTTTATCCGAATGACGAAGAGGTGAAAATGCATAATAAGTACAAACGGGATGACGAAAAGGAATGGGAGTTTTCTGAGGATAAAGACTTGGAACATTTTAAATGGTATGCTACCCAGGACTTTACTTATGCTAACGCCATTTTGAGTGCCCTAAAGTGTGAAGTAAAGGATGGAATGAACCAACTACAGTTGTTCATTAGAGAATATATTGTGTATAAGGTACTGAGTATAGCAGAGAAATATCCGTCGTATGCGAAGTACAAGGACTCTGTAGGGAACCATAGTTTTGCCTTTTATGAGGCACAACCACCTAATAAGAGTACAAATATTGAGAACGCAAAAAAAGTGGCGCTCGAGGTACGTGATGATAAATCGCATATCGGGTTGAAGTTGAGGCAGGCTCTGAATTTTATTGATGTGGAGGAAAAATTCACTGGAGACTTGAAGGACTTGTCGTTTAACGAAAAGGAATACGAGAAGATTACTGGCTTGAATTTTGCGACGATGACGCTCGAAGAGAGAATGGATCATTTGCCACCCAGTATCTTTCATTCGCAAATTTATTTGATACCACAGAACGGAGAGAATAAATCAATACCGTTGAACCACCTGAGTAGTGGCGAGCGACAGTTGATATATTTGATGAGTACACTGGTGTATCATGCCATTAACATCGATTCTGTACCAAAAGTGGAGAATCGCGTAAAATATGAGCGGCTGAATCTGGTGATGGATGAAGTTGAGATATGCTTTCATCCTGAATACCAGCGAATATTTGTGAACCGACTTGTAAAAATGCTAAAGAGAATGAAGTTGAATGAGAAATTTGATATCAACGTCATTATAACGACGCATTCTCCCTTTGTGTTAAGTGACATCCCTGATGCTAATATATTATGCCTCAAAAAAGGCGAACCTCATAGAGGGGGAGATGTGCTGAAGCGCACATTCTGTGCCAATGTGTATGATTTGCTAGCAAACCAGTTCTTTATGAGTGAGTTTGTGGGTGAATTTGCCCATGAAAAACTGGATATGCTTATTAAAAAGGTCAACCAGAAAAAGAGGTTGAAAGAGGATGAGTACAAGCGGTTTAAAGAAGAAGTGAATTTGGTGGGTGATGATTTTATACGAGAGAAATTGAACGAGAGATTGGATGAAAGAATGCCAAATGAGTTCGCTTTGATTCAGGAAAGAAAAAGGCTACAAGACAGGATAGGACAGATAGATGCGGTTTTAGTAAAAGAGAAGAAAGCTGATGATCCCAATAAGATATAGAGGCACATGTGACAAGCAGTTGGATACTTTTTGTGATAAACTGCAGAAGAAAATTGCAACATGGCTTGCTAACGGTTATGTAGGCGATGGGCGTGGTCTGATTGTCATGAATGACGATGCACGACGATATTTTACGCAGCTGAACGCGCCCGATGCTATAAAGACTCTTGTAAATAAGAGTCCTGCAGATATAAGAACATACATTTCTGATATGGAGCGGGACTATCCTGTACTGGTGACAGACAGGAAAGCAAAAGACGCAAATCCGCAAGCACCGGTGAGCAGGCTGTATGAATGCATAGAAAAAGCGTTCTCGAACTATGGATATGATAGCAGTTTGTTTCCTAAAGACGGGATACAAGAAGATTTGGGCCTGACAGCATGCCCCTATTGCAATAGGAACTTCATTAAAATCATAAAAGTTACCAATCGTAAAGGTGTAGAAGAGTCGGGGCCGAAAGGACAGTTAGACCATTTCTTTCCCCGGTCGCTATATCCTTATTTGGCTATATGTAAGTATAATCTTGTACCTTGCTGTCCGACATGTAATGGATCAAGTGGAAAGCATGACAAAGACACAAGAGCCAAGAAAGTTGTAAATCCATACGAACTACAGAATGCTGACGGGTTAAAATTTAAGATGAACGTGGCGGGTGGAGAAATACTTAATTTGGAACATTGCGCACAAGGCATATCAATTAGCGTAGATACCTCGTTGAATCCCAACATGGATAACAATGAGGAGATATTTCACTTAAAGCAAATATACCAGACTCACACAGACTATGCTGCGGAAATATATATCAAGAAGGTGATGAAGGAGAATGGTATATATCTTAAGTTTACGAAAGATATGTTGAAAAAGCATCATATCAGGCTGACACATGATGATGTAAGGAGAATACTACATGGTTTCTATACCAATCCAAATGATTTCTCTAAGCGTCCGTTGTCGAAATTCCGCACGGACTTGGCAAAGGATTTAGGACTGTTGTAATTGAGAAAAGGAGGAAGTGAAATAGATAAGAACAGAATAGCAATGAGAGAATTTACCACATATATCAATTATTGTGACCAGAGGTTCCGAGGTATAGCCAGATGTCAGAATTGCCCCTATGGGCAATGTATTCATGATAATCCTGCGGTAGCGACTGATTGTTATTCATGTCTGAGCAAGATACATCGCTATGTGAATAGGGATTTGACTTATCGATGTGAGAAGATAATTTATAATTATGTTCTAAAGCATGGACATCGATATGCTTCGGAGATTGATAAAATTATGTCATATTTTACAGGTGACCCGCAGCTACCTATTGGGATGAATGTCTATTCTGTAGGCTGCGGACCTAGTACTGAAATTTTTGGCGTAATCAATAGACTGCCCAATCATGTGATACATTATAAAGGATTTGATACGAATCAGATATGGGCACCTTTGAACAATTGCGTACGTACCTTGTTCCCTGGTCATGACGTACAGTTTGAAGACGTAGATTTCTTCCAGTTTATGGCGGAAAACGATGACCATATAGATATTCTGATATTTAACTATTTATTGTCTGACATGGCAAGACAAAAGGATGCTACGTTTTGCTCTACTTTTATTGATAATGTGGTAAGCCTTTGTGAAGCAAGGAGAATCAGTCACATCGTTATAAATGATGTGTATCTGACTTACGGAACAGGAACAGGTTATGCCTTGATGGAGGAACTTGCAAGGAAACTACAAAATAATAGAAATATAACATGGCAAGGATGGCGTGGACATTTTGCGACCCCCAAACAGTTTCAACCTGTTTATGGACAAAAATGCCCCGAAAGATTATCTTTCCCAATCGTTGAGCCTGCAGTAATGGCATATAATCCTTTTTCTACATGTGGCAGTTTGTTTATGTTAATACATATTCAATAATTGATTTATGATATTATCGGCATCACGCAGGACAGATATACCTGCTTATTATAGCGATTGGTTTTTCAGAAGACTAAAAGAGGGGTTTGTGGATGTGAGAAATCCGATGAATCCACATATGGTTAGTAGGGTGAAGATAACGCCTGAAGTGACTGATTGTATCGTGTTTTGGACGAAGAATGCCAAACCGATGCTCAGCAGACTGGGCGAACTGAAAGACTATCACTATTATTTTCAGTTTTCATTGAATCCATATAGCCAACTGATAGAGAAACACGTGCCCAAGAAAACAATACTGCTAGATGTGTATAAAGAGCTGGCAGATAAGATTGGTGGCGATAGGGTAATGTGGCGCTATGACCCGATACTGATTACACCAGAGATAACTGTGGACTATCACATCAAGTACTTTGCTGAGCTTGCAAAACGTTTGAAAGGGTATGCTGAGACGTGTGTGATTAGTTTTGTGGACTTGTATAAGAAAACGGAACGGAACACGGCGTATCTTTCGATGAGAGAGCCATCGATTTTTGAAATCCGACAGATGGCGCGTAAGTTTAGCGAGGTAGCAGCTGAAACAGGTTTGAAACTTGTGACGTGTTCTGAGATTGAGAACCTGGATGAGTATGGTATCAAACATGGATGCTGTATTGACAAACCTCTAATAGAGAAATTGTGTGGCTATAGGCTGGATGTTGGTAAGGATAAAAACCAACGAAAAGAGTGTGGATGTGTGAGCAGTATAGACATAGGTGCTTATAATACATGCCGGCATGGGTGTGCTTATTGTTACGCCAACTTTAACCAGCAGAGAGTGGATGAGTTGGCGGCTAATCATAACCCCGAGTCAACGATGATTACGGGAAAGGTCGGGACGGATGATGTAGTGAAGATGAGGGAGGTGAAGTTGCTGAAGGAGATGAGGCTGTTTTAGAAGAAACTTTAGAGTAAAAGAAAAAAACTGCGTAGGCCGAAGGCTTTTTATTTGCCGAACAACCTACGCGGTTTGAGAAGAAGACTTATGGGGTATAAAGTCTGTACGTGCGATAAAAAGACACTGTTCCATAAGAGAATACTTACTTCACCTTGTCTTTTTCAATAACGGTAGTGTTAGGATGCTTCTTGGCGTATTTCATTCTACGCTTTAACTCGCTTTTTAGATTCAGCTTCCAATAGCGGGTATGAGGGATGCGGACGAAGTCCTTGTCGGGGCGCTGGAGTATTTCAGTTCGACTTTTTTTGCTCAACTCCTCCCAGTTGCCAAACAGAAGATAGATGGCATTGCCATAATCTGCATTTTCGAAAGCCACAAGGTCATCGCGAAATTTGGCACCGAAGTATTTGCTGTTCATACCAAGACCGACAAAAGTCTCAATTGGTTTTAGTTGATCCATGAACTTGGCACGGTCTTCAATACGTTTTGCTTTTTCCGGAGTCAAGTTGCGAATCTGACTTTTGACTTTTTCGATTGCACGGTCTATAGACCCTGGCGGGAAAATCTCCCAGCCGAGCATGGTGACACGAAGATAGTCTTCAGTAGTGGCATTAGCATTGAATACATGACAGTCGCCTACATTCTCCTGTAGCAGGTTGATGGCGAAGAAAAGATCATCGTTGAAGGACTGCTGGTTGCGGTCGAAAATCGTTTCAACAGAGACCTTCATTAATATATAATCCTCACCCGATTTGAGAATCTCAAACGACAGCGCCCAGTCACGAGGCGCAATGAACTTATGTTGCCAGGTTAGTACAGTACGGGAATTGCCGTGATACCCTTTTGATGGGTCGCCAAAGTTGGGCGTTTCCCAATAATAGGTTTTGTAAACCTTGGGTAAGTGTTTAAGAACAATGTCGCGACCATAACGATTGTACTTAGAGTAGTAGCCATTAGCTACATAAGGAACCAGAGAGGAGGTGTGAGAGACTTGGCCATCACGTATGGAAATGCCGAGCTTGCGATACTTACCTCTCGAAATGTCATCAAAAGATAACCTTAATGTGGTAGAAACCACAACGAACGGCGCTTTGATTCCGTTCAATTCCCGACTGATATGGTCCGGAATTCGTCTGAAATGTATATTTTTTGACATATCGATATAAGAAATTGTTTTTATCCCGAAAGGGCAATCTCTACAAAATATATAACTGAAGAAATGGATTTTTTTGCCATGGGTGGAAAAAATAATTCATTTTTCAGTTAAAATTATAATAGAATGAATGAACAAAGACAATTAGAGCGACTTTTGGAGATTGATGATGGTAAATGGAAAACCATTATGGATACTCTTTATGGCTTTGTCAGGTACAAGGTCTGTAATTGGGAAAGTGGCGCTTTCTCAGTGAAGAACCTTCCTGAACCAGCTGAGAAGTATTTTGTGCACGAAGCAATCAAAAAGTTGTGGGAATGCGTGCGAGAATGGAGGGAAGACCTGACTATAGAAGAGCAATTGAGACAAATTATCGGTAGCATGATGAGTGAGGAAGTTAGAAAATTTAGGCAACGAGGAGGAGTAGATAATGTGACACTAAATGAAAATATAAAGGTCGAGGCTACAGAGAAAAGAGTTGAGCAATCCGACTTCTATGAGTGGCTTGAATTGGAAGCTGATGGAGATGACGAACTGGAACGCTATGTGAGAGCGTTCAAAGTTTGTTGGACTTCACAAGAAATTGCTATTGAAATGGGCATAGATGTCTCTAAGGTATATAATATAACCAAAAGGTTGAAAAGAAAACTTGAAAACGATAAGGTGTTATGGATGCAATAAAAGAAAAGTTTGTGAATATGTATATTGATTCTCTGAGCGATGAAGAACAGGAGAAGGAGTTCGGAATTGCCAAGAATGATCTTGTGGCTCAGGAATTGAAGTACATCAAGCAGATGCGGTTTAAGGCTAAGGTACAGTTGGGTAAGCAAAAAACACAAGCCTATGTGACCAATCTGAGAGACCGCATAGTGGCAGCATGTAGCCAGTCGATGTCGTTACAAGAGTTGTTGCTACAGCGCTATCCTGCAGTGAATTTCCGTAAGTTGGAAACATTGTCGGAAGCCGATTTGAAGCAGTTGTCGGAGGATATGGAACTTATCAATCTGATTGAAGAAGTAGAAGATGCTGAACAGAGTACAAGAGAAAGCCGTTGAGCTGCTTGATGAGTTTGGTATAGAGGACATCCAAGATGTAGACATCCGAGATTTGGTGTATGCAAAGGATATAATCTACCGTGAAGCTCCCTTAGAAAATTATGACGGAAGGATAGTTTATGGTAAACGGGGGAAAGCGCTCATCACGGTAAACTCAAATCTGACATATGTGCCTCGCAAGAGGTTTACTGTAGCTCATGAATTGGGGCATTTTATCTTGGGGCACAATAGGAAAGAGGTTATTCACGACAATGAAGCTTCAATGGAGTTCTACAAGAGTGGTAGCCAGGAAACTGAAGCCAATCAATTTGCTTCTGAATTGCTGATGCCAACCTCGATTTTTCTTGAATATATAGAGGGAGAGAGGTTTTCGCCGCAGTTGATGTATGACTTGGCGGGGGAATTTAAGACAAGTGTGACTTCTGTAGTGTATAAGTATCTTGAGTGTGGTAGTCATCCGATTGCAGTCTTCTATAGCTATAATAATAAGATAAGGTATTGGAAGAAAAGTGCGGATTATCTTAGATGGCCGATTGACCTGAAGAATTTGCCTGTTCCTCATAATTCAGTTGCGGAGGAGTGGTATCTTAAAGGTGAACAGTACGAGGCAAATGATATTCAGAAAATTGATTTAAATGTATGGTTTAACCTTCGGGAAAGTGAAAATAATAATTGGGGGTATGAATATTGCCTTGTATCTTCGAAATATAACACAGTGCTAAGTGTTGTTTGGGAGGATTGAAAAGGCAGCGATGAAATCGCGGGATACGAGGACAAAGGCCTGTGGAGAAGCACAGGGCACGGTAACAAGGGCAGCGATGAAATCGCAGGAAAAAGGACAAAGAATAAAGAGCATCGACGGTATCGCTGGATAGGGGACAAGTAAAGAAAATAATAAAGTATGAGAAAATTGCAATTGTTTTTTTCTTGGCAATCGGATGTGAATGATAATCACAAGACGATGGGAGATGCTTTGAAAAAAGCATGTGAGGATATTCGTGCTGAAGGCGAATATGACATTACCTATGATGAGTCAACATGGGCAAGGTCTGGTTCGCCTATCATTGAGGCCGTTGTAGTGGATAAGATTAGGAAGTGCGATTTGTTTATTGCAGACCTGACACCCATCACAAAAACCGGTAAGAAGGATTTGCCTAATCCCAATGTGATGATGGAACTCGGTGTGGCAAAAGCAAGTATGATAGATGACGTTATACTACTTTTGCATTCTGGGGAGATAGATGCAAACAGAATGCCGTTTGACATTAATCATCATAGGATGAGCAGATTTTCGAAAAGCAAAATCTCTGATTACATCAGACAAATGGCTCAAACAGCCGTTGAAAATCCGAAACACAAATCTGCTTTCGATAACAATGACAAATTCCTCTATTATGAAATGAATGTGAGGAAGAACGTGACATCAGGAAAATACTTGCCCGATGTATTCCTTGAAAACAGAAAGATAAAACAGTTCTTAAGGGATTTTGTTGACCCCTATACTTTCTGTAAATTGGTGCTGGAAAGGTGTGACTCGTTTGAACTATATCGGTTAAACAGGAATAGAAGGATACAACATAAACCTCCTTTTGAATTTGATATTATACCTTTCAAGTCGTGCGTGGCAGAAGAATCCATAGGGGCGTTTTATCAGCGAGTGGGAGAATTACAAAAGTTTCTTCGCTCGAAATATGATGAATTGAATACTAACAGGTCGAGCGACTATTTTAGCTATTCGAGATTTGGAAAACAAAATGAGCACTTGGATTATGTTGCAGGTAGATTATTGCTGATTACCACTGCTGCTGGGCAAGGAAAAACCAATCTGGTGTGTGACCTTGTGGACAAGGTGTTGCTAACAAGACATATACCATTTGTTTACTTAAACGGATATGAGATAAAATCTGACGACATAGGACGCAGTTTCGCTGACATGATGTTGCCAGGGGCTAACTTGTCGTTTGATAATGCCATCAAAGAGGTTGCGACCTACTGTAAGTACAAAAGGTGCCCGATTATATTCATTGTTGACGGCCTTAATGAGAATCCGCAGCCCGACGTGTTTGCCTCGCATTTGGAGGTGTTCCTTGATATGGTGCTACAATATGATTGCGTTAAGGTACTAATGACATGTAGGACAGAGTATTACAAAGAGAAGTTTGCTACCGTGGATGCCGCCTTTAAGGGAAGAATATTAAAGCTAGAAGAACTAAATGAGCATCTCGGTGATGAAGAAAAGCAAAAACTGCTTCAGAACTATCTGACATATTTTAAAATTAGTGCTGATTTACATCATTACGTGGAAGAGGCTCTTTGTGATGATTTATTGTTGTTAAGAATATTCTGTGAGGCAAACAAAGGGAAGACACTTGGCCAGGTGAATAATATAAAACGGGAGGAACTATTTGCTGAATATTATGAACTGATGGCTGAAAAACTGATAGAAAAGGTGCGAAACGAGCAGCACTATCAGATGGAAAAATCAAGTATATCAGCATTTATGGAGAACATGGCCAGCTATATGATAAGCAGTAATTCGTTCTTCAACGTACCGTTCGGGCAACTTTTGAAAAATATAGCCAAAGAGGAAGAGGATATTTTCAAAAGGTTTCTGGATGAAAACATCCTGCTAAGGAAAGATCTTGCTCCAAATGCAAAGGGGGCTTTTGTACATAATGAGGTTGTTAACTTTACGTATGATTCATTCCGTGATTATATTATTTCTGCTTATCTGTCTGACAATATCCTTCCAAACAATCTTGCAGAATATGAGAATCTGGTAGAACAGTATACTTCAAGTGGACAACAACTCAGAGAAGGTCTGACTCCGTTCCTATTTGTCCACGCGAAAAATAACAAGCAAAAAGAGGCTTGTGAATTTCTTGTAAAGCTGGATTGGTATGAAGCTATTTTTGAATTCTATATATGGGATGTTAAAGAAGAGGCAATAGAAGACTCGGATGTGGAAACTGTACAACGTCTGCTTATGAGTGGAGATCCACAACACGTAGCCAGAAGATTAGTGTATTGGGGACGATGGAATACGGAAAAGCATAAGTTGTTAAACATCAGATTGCTGTTGAACCATCTTGCTTCGCTTGATGATAAAGCGCTAAGTGATTTCATGGATAAAGTGTGGCCAGAGAAAGTGCAGAGTCATTATGGAAGGAACAGCGAGAAGAGTGAAAGATGGTATATGATAAATTCTGTAGAGGAACTGCTTAAGGATGACAAATTCATACAGCATAAAGACTCCCAGAATGTCTTTGAGTTGTTGCTTTATATGTGCGGTTGTTCTGAACGTTATGCCCATGATGTGTATATTCAGTATCTGAGGAAGTGTAAGAATACCAATCAACTGGAGAATGTTCAGAAGGTTACTCAGAGTAATAATCTAGTGATTGAAATTGAAAAACTGAAAATGGGGTTATGAGGTACGGGTATGACATGGATAGCTATTTAATCTTCGCTCACAAGGATCTCACCGAAGCGTATTTTGTTGAGAAGAGCGGGGCTGTTGGAGGGTATGCCAAAGAACTATTCCAGCGGATTTATAAAAGCTTTTTTTCAGAGAGTATGGATGTGCAATATATGTATGATACTTTCTATCGGACAGAATATAAGGACTTTGCAGCATTTCTGAGAGGGTATTATCAGTTGGACCCTGGCGATGCTGATGAAATAGTTGGTGTTCTGAATGATAGGAAGGAATTGCGACTGTATGATTATAATACAATGGCTGCAGGGGAATACTTTGATGATTTCATAACTTCGGAAGATGTGTATGATAGATTTGAGAAATTGATAATGATGAACGTTTGAGATATGAAGATAAAGACGGATTTTGTTACAAACAGCTCATCGACAAACTTCATAGTCATGTCGCAAGGAGTGCCGACGCTACCGGCATTTTTTCGTGCAGTAGGCATATCGCCGGAATCTATGTTTCTGGATGTTTTTGTGCATCTATTCAAGTGCTTTAAAAACAGTATGAGACCAGGCTATCTGTATGCCCAGGAGTATGGTTACAATTCGCTTGACGAATATATGGAGAAGCATTGTAAAGAGGAAACTATAGCCAGGGTTAAGGAGGCAGAAGCGAAAGGCTATGATATCTTTATAGGCGATTTGGACAGCGACAACGATGCTATAGAGACATTGTTTTGCTGTGACTCCTTTGTAATTGATAACGGGAAACTGATTATAGATGCAACGGAAGACGCTTGGTGATCTAGTGGTTGGTGAACATCCTACCCAGCATTACAAAACCGTTTTCAGTCAGAAGACTGGATTTTTTGTCAGGTTGGAAGAGGATGGATATGAGGAGCCTTTCTGGGCGGAAGACGGGCCAGAATTATTAGACCTGTCAATCACCAATTACTGTGAAAGAGGTTGCGATTTCTGCTATAGGCAAGCCAATCCATTAGGGCGGCATATGACATTGAAGGATGTTGGATGTGTTATTGGTCAAGCTAAAGAATCTGGCGTTCTACAGATAGCATTGGGTGGAGGAAACCCTAACCAGCATCCTCAATTTGTGGAGGTGTTGAGGATTGTTAGAGAGAACGGAATAGTGCCATCATATACTTCAAACGGCGAAGGACTGACAGATGATATACTAAAAGCGACATCGCGCTATTGTGGTGCAATGGCTCTAAGCCTGTACCCACCATACGACCGTTATGAAGAGATAGCCAAAAGAATACGTGACTTTGGTATAAAACTTAATCTGCATGTCATCCTAAAAAGTGATACTATTGACATGTTGATATCTTGGTTTAAGAATCCACCATCCTTGTTTTCATATATCAACGCGGTCATAGTTTTAAACTATAAACCAATAGGAGGTGCTGGCCGAAAACTGATGGTAAGAGATGAGGAACGGTTAAAAGCGTTTTACGAAAGTGCATCGGCTTGTAAAGCGGTTAAAGTCGGGTTTGACAGTTGCTGTGTTCCCGGTATCGTGACATGGATGAAGGTTAATCCGGCACTGATAGATTCATGCGAGGCAGCAAGGTTTTCGGCTTTTGTCTCAGAAGACATGAGAATGTATCCTTGCTCGTTTATGGCAAATACCGAACAATATGGAGACTTGAGAAGAGAGAGCTTATTGGATATATGGCAAAAGCACCCAGCCTTTGCAAAACACAGGGAAGCGATTCGACATAATTCGTGTGGCGGATGTGCTCATCAATCAGTGTGTAAAGGAGGATGCGTGTTTATGCCGGAAATAAACCAGTGCAATACATTTTTGAAAGGCTTATGAAAAGAAAAGCATTAATGATAGGTAATTCGAGAGGGTTAAAAGCAACCCCGTTGGATATGCTTCATTTTACACAGTTCCTTATGTCGTACCAAGGCGGAGCCTGGACGCGGGACGAAATAGAACCGTGGATGGATAAGGATGTGAATGAACTTTTGAACGATGTGGAGAAAATTGTTAAAGGCCAAAACGACTATGTCATCGTGTATTTCACTGGACACGGCGGTTTACATGGGGACACTATCATTGAGGTTAATCCTAAGGGGGAATTGATAAAAGAAGATTTAAATGAACTTACCGGAAAGAAGTATCAAGATATAGCCCAAAGGTTGTTGTCGCAGGCTGCGTTGGCCAAGACCAGAATTGCCAGGAAGAAACTGGCAGAT
>Ga0247609_10002500_pt1 | contig 19391 bp, 17 predicted proteins | sample 172DNAGHGlowgp2_FD_193487 | JGI IMG/M metagenome (GOLD analysis project Ga0247609, IMG submission 193487) | Sheep rumen microbial communities from Palmerston North, Manawatu-Wanganui, New Zealand - 1728 DNA GHGlow gp2 | ecosystem: Host-associated > Mammals > Digestive system > Stomach > Rumen ...
CTATGATGGGACACAGATGATGTCGTCTTGCTGTAACATATCCTGAAATAGCTAAAATGCAAACAAGAGCAGTAATTAAAGCTGCCATCGCAGTTTCAAAAAGAACTGGTCACACAATAGAACCTGAAATAATGATTCCTCTAGTATGAGAAGTTAAAGAATTAAAATATGTTAAAGATATAGTTTGCGCTGTAGCTGATGGAGTTATAGCAGAAGCATGAGTCGAATTAAAATACCACGTATGAACAATGATAGAAATACCAAGAGCAGCTTTAACTGCTGATGAAATAGCAAAAGAAGCAGAATTTTTCTCATTTGGAACAAACGATTTAACTCAAATGACATTTGGATTTTCAAGAGACGACGCAGGTAAATTCTTATGAGCCTACTATGACAAAAAAATATACGAAAATGATCCTTTCCAGAAAATAGATAAAGCATGAGTTTGAAAACTTGTTAAAATGGCTGCTGAATTGTGAAGAAAAACTCGTCCTGATCTTCATCTATGAATTTGTTGAGAACACGGATGAGATCCATTCACAATCGAATTCTGTCATGAAGTTTGACTAGACTATGTATCATGTAGTCCTTATAGAGTACCTGTTGCTAGATTAGCTGCAGCACAAGCTGCAATTAAAAATGAAAAATAGTTTATTGATATGAGCAAAAAAAAGACTGATTCATCATGATAGGTGAGTCAGTTTTTTTTATTTTTAATTTTTTAACAAAAAGTCAACAAAAAATTTGACAAAATTAAAAAAAGAGTTAAAATAAATAAAGCAAAAAATATTTAAATTATAATATCTTAAAAATGGGAAAATTTTGAAACCGAATTGATAATACCGTTAGCATCCCTAGTAGATCCATTCATACGATTGGACAGGGAGGTATTGATATTATAAATACTTTAGATGGATTACCTAAAGATCTTACATCAGTAGTTTTGAGCACAAAAAATAAAATCGCTGACTTATTTTCAAAAGATTTAAGACGATACGAATATATATGAAATGCACCTGTTGCAGTTTGAGTATGACTTGCATGAGCTGTAGAAGCTGTCACAAAACCTATCGTAAATGGAGTACGAAATACATGAAAAACTGCAGTAAATTTTGTTTCTAATGCACGAAAATCTACTTTATGAAGTTTGTTTTCTACAAAACCAGTTTCTGATATATCGTTCAATACAATAAAAACAAAAAAATGAACCATTAATATAGATACTACAAAAGATTTACGAGATAGAGATAGCTTATTTACAGAGAATTGGTGATTTATGACAAAAGAAAAGAAAATAGAATTATTAAAGAAAAGATTAAAAGATTTATGAGCTGCTGCTTAAATAATCTAAAAAAACTGACCAATATCTACGGTCAGTTTTTTATTTTAAGCAATCATTCCATTTCCAAGACATTCCTCTCAATCATAAGCTACAAACACCTGTCAAGGAGCAACGGCCCGTTGCTCTTTTTCAAAAGTTACTTTCATATCTCCGTTATCCATTTTTTCTAAGTCACATTCAACTGCAGGGATTTGCCTATATCTAATCTTTCCCGTCAGATTTTTCTTTCAATTCAATATCTCGCTTTCCATATCAGGACAAATCCAATGCCAATTCTTCGCCATCAAAGTTTTGGTCTTCAACTCTTCAGCATCTTTGTCCGTCACGTAAAGAATATTATTATCAATATCTATACGATACACATAAGCCTTAAAATTCAGTCACAATCACTGTTTCTGTCCAATAGTATAAAAATAAGCTCATTGATGAGTTCAAACTTTTTTTCAATTTAAATCCAAGATATCTCATTCTTTCTTTGGAAATTTCTGCATCAAAAAAGTTCTAATAGGTACATTTCAAATAAAACACAAACCTTGACTGTCTCTTCTTTCAGCATTTGGTAATCAGATTTCTTTTGCTTTTTCTCTTACTTGTTGCTTAGTCATTTCTCAAAGTGGAAATATACTCTTACTTAACTGATATTGATTTAATCAAGAAAGAAAATAGCTCTGATCTTTCCAAGAATCAACTCACTGTAAAAGATGATATAATCAATTTTCTTCCCTAATCCTTGCATAATGACCAGTAGCAATATAATCAAATCACTGATCCATTGCTCTATTCAAGAACACATCAAACTTTATCAAATTATTACACAAAACATCAGGATTTGGAGTAATTCATTTAGAATATCACTCGAAAATATAATCTATAATTCTTTCCTGATACTCTTTCTGTAAATCAAAAGATAACAATTCTATTCATAAAAACTTAGCTACTTTGATAGCTTCTTCTGCATCCTTAAATGTAGTACAATTTCATTTATCACTTACATAATTCTTCATAAATCATCCTACCACTTCATATCATTGCTGCAAAAGTAGGGCAGCACTAACTGCCGAATCCACTCATCCAGATAATCAAACTAAAACTTTCTTTTTCATAATTCAAAAAATATTAAACGATTAATTATAATGAATTGATTATTATTTACAAACTACAAATTTAAAAAGAATCTGACTTATATATTGATTTTAGAATTACTAATTTTAATATGTAAAAGTATATTTATACTTTAGTAAAACAAATGACGGATTTTATAATTCAAAACCGAAAATTATTAGCAATACTTCTTGCTATTATTATTGCAGCAACTATACTAAGATATAGAGAGGGAGAATGAGTTTCTATTATAAAACCTAAATATATTGTTAAAAAATTTTTCTTTTCTTACTCAGAAAATCACTTTTATACATCATTAAAAAAAGTTCTATATTACAATTATTGATATAAATATGAAGTATATCCAAAAGTAAGATTAGCAGACATATTTCAACCAGAAAAGGGTGATAATTGAATAAAGAAATTACGAATGAGACATGTTGATTTTCTCATAGTCGATAAAGACCAGGATTTTAAACCTATTTTAGCAATAGAACTAGATTGAGATTCACATAAAGAATACAGACAATACAAGTCAGATAAATTTAAAAATGAAGTATTCAAAGATTCTAATCTACCTTTAATAAGATTTAACAATAATGTTTCAGATAACCAAGAAATTATAAAATCAAATATTACCCAATACTTAGGGAATCCGACTAAACAATCCAATTAAACTATTTTAACTCAACTCCAAAAATCTTAACTCCACCTTTCTAAGTCAGAATTTTGGATTTTGAAATTTTACTATTGCCATATTATTCCATACTTCCATCACATAACCCACACCAAATAACTTATGCCTAACTGTATCTCATTCAGAAATATTACTAGTCACTTCATTCCCTAGTCATCACGACAAATCATAACTTTTTACCAAATTCTGAGGTAATTCGGCCAAAAATCTGCTTGGTGGATTATTTTTCACTTGTCACCAAGTCATCCTAGAATGTGCATACGACATAAACAAAACATCTTTTGCTCTCGTAACTGCCACATACATCAACCTTCTTTCCTCTTCCAATAATTTTGGATCCAGGGTCGCATTTGAAAGTGGAAAAATTCCATCTTCCAATCAAACTATAAACACACACGGAAACTCCAATCATTTACTAGAATGAACTGTCATCAATTTTACAGCATCAATATCTCACTTTTCATTCTCAGTAATATCACTTAAAAGAGAAACCTCCTCCATAAACTGTCTAAGCGTAGGTTCTCACTTCTCGATATATTTACTCGCCATGTTTATCAATTGTCCAATATTCTCATACTTTTCCTCAGCCTGTTGCTCTCAACCTTCTTCCTTGATCAAATAATCTTTATAATTAATTTTCTTCACCATTGCTTCAATAAAATCTGAAGGATTTTCGACTACTAAATCTTCTTTCAATTCCTCCATTGCAATAATGAACGATTTAATCCCCGTCATCGCTTGAGGAGTAAGCTTCAATTCATCAGGTAAAATCTCAGCTTTTCGCAGCTTCTTTATTATATCATAAATTGCTTCATCTTTAGCTAATGCATAATCTTCAATTTTTTCCCAAGTAGTAGCTCAGATTTTTCTATTCGGTACATTAATAATTCTCTTCAATGCTATATTATCTCTATCATTCAAAAAAAATCTCAAATATGCAAGTACATCTTTAATCTCTTTTCTCTCAAAAAACTTAAAAGCTCACCAAATCTTATAGGGTATTCATTCTTGAATAAATAAACTTTCAAATACACTAGACTGAGAATTTGTTCTGTAAAGAATAGCAACTTGTCACCATTCTTGAAATTTACCAGAATTTTTCATTTTTTTAATCAACTCAATAGTATTAGCAGCCTCATCTACATCACTACTATGTGAAAAAATAGTAATCATATCTTTCTCCGTTCAAGATCTATTAGGTTTAATATTCTTTTCATACTGACGAGCATTATTCCTAATGATAGCATTTCAAGCCTCCACAATATGAGGTTTAGAACGATAATTTATCTGTAATTTAAACATATGTATATCAGGCCAATACATTTTTACATTCAAAAAATTCTCCATTAAAGCTCATCTCCATCAATAAATACTCTGAAAATCATCTCATATCAATGTCATCTTCGCTCATCATCCACTCATCATTTTCATAAGTTCAAACTGTATCCAGTTTGTATCCTGTGCTTCATCCACCAAAATATAATCAAATGCATTTTGCCATTTCTGTAAAATAGCAGATTCTTTTCTGAATAATAAATAGGGGAGTAATAGCAAATCATCAAAATCTAATGAATTCGAAGTTTCCAAAGTCTTTTGGTATTCTTCATAAACCTTTCACATGGTTTCATCATAATTTGAATTTGTTCATTTTAAAAAATCAGAAGGCATCATTCAGTCATTCTTGAGTTTCGAAATAACTCATTTTACTTCGTTTGGCTTGAAAACATCCTGCAAATTCAACCTTTTTAATATCTCCTTAATAACACTCGAAGTATCATTTGTATCCAATATCGTAAAATCTTTAGTATATTTCATTCAAAGTTTATCTATATCCTCCTTAAGGATTTTTAAAAAAATTGAATGAAACGTTCATATCCATTTCATCTGATATGGAAATAGACGATATTGATCAGTAACATTCTCCTGACTATCCGCCTCAATTGACACTAAAAAATCCATAATATCATCATGTTCTTCTCCATTTTCTACTTCTTTATTCAATGTAGAAACAGATTCAGCAGAAGAAAATCCTTCCGTAACTTTACTTCAAATTTCCTCAGAAATCTTTATCAACCTTTCTTTCATTTCATTAGCTGCCTTATTCGTGAAAGTTACAGCCAGAACCCTATGAATTGGAGTTCTTAATCACCACCACAAATAAGCGATTTTATATGTCAAAACCCTTGTTTTTCCAGAACCTGCTCAAGCAATAATTAATGATGATGTTTCTGTATGTAAAGCTGCCAAAGTTTGCTCATCATTCAACTGCGAAGATATGTATTCCTTAATACTCATAACTAATACTATTATAAATAAGAAACAAAAATACTAAATTTCAATAGATGTTGCTCAATATCTATCATAAAGAATTTGGATATCCTCTGGAATTTTATATTGAGGAAATAATTTTTGATTTAAAAGCATACTAGCATTCAATGACTCTGCTAAAATTCAATTATTTTGCATCCATTCATCAACTTCACTTTCATCATATCAGTTTCAAATACAGACACTCCTTATTTCATCAGAACCCATAATATGATACTTTCATAACGGTTTCCTACGATTAGCATCATACATCTTAGCTCAATCCTTTATCGCCAATGCAATTTCTCGAGCTTCCTTATCCTTCTCTCTTAAATAGCGATAATTATTGTTAACAATCAACTTCGTATTAGTTTTTTTTGAAAGAGAATAAATAAAGTTGTTTATCTTCCTCACTCATGACACTGTTTTTTCATCTTGAGCAGTAATCTCTAAATAACATTTATCATTAAAAACTTTATGTAACATATCATATATCTCAGCAATCTTTATATCTGATTCTCATGATAACTGCATCTTGGAAATCCAACTCATATCTCATCAAGTAAACACAACAATTCACTCAGATTTTTCTTTCAATATATTTAAATCCAATCTCGGCACTCAATTAATCAATCATGTCTGATTAGCAAATGCCACAAGCTCCATCATATTATGATATCATTTATCAGACTCTGCTAACAAACATATATTTCAAATAGATTTTCAAATAGAAGAAGAATTTAAATCCATCACAAATCAGATTTCTAATCAAAAAATAGATTTCACTCATATATCATTTCCATCATCTTTACTTTTAGATTCTTTAGACGCTTGATAAAAAGCAGGAATTCAGAACATTCAATTATAATCAGTTATAGCAATTGATGAAAATCATAATTCTTTAGCACAAGCAATAATATCTTTAGGCTGACCTAATGCCTCTAAAAAACTAAATGTACTATGTCAATGTAATGGTACATACATCAAATTCTAAAAAGAAAAAATAAATACTCAATAATTAAGTTTAAAAATTTTATGTTTCTTTTCAATCATATTCTCAAATTTCACTAACACTTAATCAACTCTTAAATGAATAAATACATCTCTAATCTTATAAATAAAAACTGCAAATAAAGCTCCACACGTATCCATCAACATATCTTTCTGTGCATCCCAAACATCTCACTGACTTCAAAGCACAGCATCTCAAGTAGCAGGATCAAAATAAACAGCATACCACCACTCAAAAATTTCATAAAGCCCAGCTAAAGAAACCATAAATAAAAATCAGAATAAATATAATATCACTCTATTATTTACCATTTTTTTTCTATCAAGCAATTCAATAATAGGAAAAGCATAAAATCAAATAATAAAATGACCAACTCTATCATACATATTTCTTTCAAATCAAAAAAGATCATTAAACCAATCAAATGGAACATTCTCAAATGTATAATGTCATCAAACCGTATGGATCAATATCCACAAAAACATTAAAAAATAAGCAAGATTTGAGAACTTAAATTTTCTATAAGTTAAAACTAAAATCAGAACAACAAAAAAAACAGTTCATTCTTCAGCGAACCGAACACCCCTATCAACAGGATCAATTCAACTTCGAATTAATAAACAAATATAAACAAAAAATAACACAATGGGAAAACTATTCCAAATATTTCTCATTAAACTAACAAAAAAATAAAATCAAAAATTATATAATAAAAAATATAACATATTCAAGAACGATAAACAAAATGTATACTTTTAATTTAATAAAATTTTTTACTAAAAAAGCACTTTCATATACGGATAAAATAATCTAATTTATAAAAAATCTAACGTTGATGAATCATACAAGTATCACTACAGTAAAATTTCAAAACAAAAAATTTTGACCAAGAAAAGTTAAATTAAGATCTTTAAAATTAAGTTAAACAAAATAATTAATATAATTAAATTTCTAATTATCTCATTTAAATCAACTATTTAAAACCACAATAAATGGTTTTCAATCTCTCATAGCAAATCAGAAATTTTTTTTACTTAAATCACATGTATATGGTTTATATTCTATATATTCTGCCAATCTACTGAATCGTATATCGTATCTTGCAAGTTTTTTATATATTACTAATCTATCTTTATCTACCTTATCTAACCTATCTTTTGATTGTATATATAATTTATACATATAATTATCATGATCTGTAGGAATACCTTTATTTTCAATATCTTTTATTATATAATAATTTTCCATTACATATATAAATTCTCGTAAACAAACTCATTCAGGGTAAATTGATTCATAATCAGCAATTTCTATTAATTCTCAAGTATCATTATCAATAACTCATTCTTTTAAACATTCCTTTATTTCTTCAGGTATTGTCGGATTTTTTATACTGTACTCAACATAATCTCAGTGATCATCTCTATCATTATTCTCTGTTGCATTAGAATAATTTTGGCGATCTTTCATTTCTAATTCTCGTTGGTCTCATATAAAATATTTATGATAAAACTTATCAAATTTTGATTGTTCTAATTTTTGATATGGTCTTCTCTGCTCCAATTTAACATCAAACTTATCACCTCAATCAAATGGCATATGTAAAATTTTTAAAAAATCCCAATACGATATTGGCATCACTCTTTCACTAACTATCCAGTCAAATCTTTCTCAATGTCAGTATATTTTTGGGAAAATTGGCGAACCGTTTAAATCATTATAGCATTCATACTCTCATTTGTTTTGTTTTACTCATCTCCATTTTATTACTTTATCATCATCTAAAGCATATATAACCCTATCTCTTCAATGTCAAATTTGCTCTAAATATTTTTTTAAATATTCATCCGCAATATCTATATTGCAACAAAACCATAGTTCTTGACTATTATAAGAAATATCATCTAAATATTGAGAAATAATGTTTAAATAATTAAAATGTCATAGATTAAATTCAGAATCATTAAATACAGATAATATTTGTTTTTTAACTTTAAAATCAGCAATACGATATTCGACAATTTTTACTATATCCAATTTAATTCAGCTCATTTTTTCTCCAAATAAATTTGAAATCATTGCTGAAGGTTCTCTTATTCAAAAATATGTATATGGATCAAATTCTATTGCTCTTATTTGTAAAGCTTCAGAAGGATTATATATAAACTGAATAATATATGGATTTTTACGCAATAATTCTATTTGCTGCTGTTCAGTAATTTCATTTACTTTTTTAATATCTTCATCTGAAAAATCTTCATAAGAAAGATTTAATAGCCTATCATCTTCAAAAATATTTTCTTTTCTGTCTGAATAAATAATTCATATTTGCCATTCCATAGCCTCAACAACTCAAGATGAGAATGAAGAATGTTTAAAAAAATAATTCCAATCTTCTAAACACATCTTAGCTATGAACATATCAATTTCCAATTTTCTTTGTCTTGATAATCATTTATTTCTATTGCCAGATAATGTTTTAGATAAAGAATCCCTAACTCATATTTCTAATAGCGCTAATCATTTTAATCTCTCAGTAAATGGAGATTTATCAATAAAATATTCCAAATCATCCAAAGTTATATTATCAATAAAATCTCTTATTTCTTACGATATATAAATAACTTTAGATGGAGCATCAATCATTTAAAAAAATTCTATTTAATAAAATAATCATATGTAATATAATAACTAATTTTTAATCATTTGTCAAATTTTAAATTAAGAATCTATTAGAACCAATAGAATACAAAAAAATATACATCTTGAAATATTCATATTTTTATCTACACATTATCATATTTCATATATTATAAACATCATAAAATGTATAAAAAATTTACACTTGAAGAATTATCTACAATACAAAATAATTTAATACCACACCTATATACAATCATTCAAAGAGAAAAATGCCAATGAGTAAACGATTTTTTTAAAATTGCATTTCGTGAATGAAATGAAACAATGTTTTTCGATAGAGGAAACCCGCTATTAACAATACAATTAATCGATAACCAAATACATATTACTGACGAAATTGATAATATTCAAATACAAGTGCCAGCAAATGATAAATGAGAACTAAATCGCTTAATGATACGCTACATATCAAAAAAACAAAAACAAATATGACAAAGAACTATAGAAAAAATTTTAATGGATACTTTTATTGAATGAAAATTTTACAATATTTTGTGAAAACCATACTTAGTATATGATATAGAGACCTCACTTATTTCATGAGAAATAACAAATCAAAATTTTCCAGAATACTACCTATGATTCAGTATGGAAGAATCAGAGCCATGAAAAATGACATATACATGTATTTTGAAAGAGAATCTAAAAGAATTCGTACAAAAAATGTTAGATTTTGAATGATATATTATATGATACAACCAAATATATTTTGACAATCCTGTTAGCATCTACAATGCATGACTAACTGGAAAAGAAACAGAAATACTAAACGAAAAAAGTTTAGACCTATATGTGTTTTTCCAACAACTTACTGGGAAAAGAATGTGATTAAATAAAGTCTCAGACTCTCTAGTTTGAATAAAAAAGACCCTAGATTCATGAGCTGATGTTGAAAGTTTATGGAAAGAATATATTAACACAAACGATAAAAAAATCTTAAAAAAAGTTCAAGAATACTGTAAAAATGATGTCAGAATGACAGCTCTAGTTTTATTATACTTACTTCATTTCAAAAAAGTTGACATAGATAACGAAGATTATACATTTAACATAGAAGATTTCATAGAATTATCAAAACCTTCCGAAAAAAAAGATTACACAAATAATACAAATAGTTCATTGTTTTTTTAGATTTAATATCACTCATCAACACATATATTATGCTTGCAACTAAATTTAAAAAACATACCTTACATAAGGTAGCTTAGTTAAAATAATTTATATGATACTATACTAAACGTGAAACACATAAAAATAAAATCATACACACTATCGGAATTGATTCTAGTTGTTGCTATAATCTGAATTTTAACATTATGAATGACAGCGTACATGTGAAATAGTTGAGAAAAGGCAAAGATAATTGAAGCTCAATGATGTGCTAATGCTATATGATGAGAACTAAAAAATTATGTTTACAATGCATTAACAAGCAAAAACCTGAAAACAGGTGATAACTATGTATCACCCGAATATTATTATATAGACTTAATCACGCCCGATGCAGACGTCTCTACATGCAACAAATATCTTGCAGAAAGCAATAATTTTTTCTGTGATAAAATAAAATTATGATACCACACTTGAACAATATCAAATCTTGGAGAAGAAAGACAAAAAATACAAACTTATAAAACAATTAACGCAGATAATACGTGTCATATATGAAAATCAGATATCAGATTCTACTGAAGTTGACTATGGGGTGGCGATTTTCGATATATAAGGATGAATAAATGATTTACACCAAAAGAGGTCAACGAAAAAAAAGTTTTTTTTATTAAAGACCACGCAGACGATGACATAGAAAACACCAAAATACTAATGTGAGATATAATAGTTGTTTTATGTTACAATAAAGAATGTACAACATGGAAACATATCGGAAAATTTCATATTGATGCACGCTCTCAAACAATAGAATTCCAAAAATGTAAGTTTTATAAAGAAGAAGAACCTACTAGATGCAAGACACGAGAATGAGAAACAGATGATGAAGTATAATCGATTTATTATCTGTCCAAAAACATCTTAGATTCTATGAAATCATGCATTATCCTGTTCCTAAAAGATCAGATATATATTTTCAATACTCAAATTCCCATCATAATAAAAAAAATAATTTATTAAAAATATCCGAAACAGAAAATAAGGAAGATTTCTCTCGAGATAAAAAATCTAAATATATGGATGAATATTTACAAGAAATAAAAAGATTAAAAGATACATTTAAATCAATTCCATTTGTAGAAGAAATTTATCTTTGCAACTCAATTACATTTAATGCATTAGATAAAGATTCTGATATAGATATCTTTATCATAACACAACCCTGAAGAATTCGATCTACTAAATTTCGAAGTATGATACTGTTCACACTAAAAAACGCCAAACGTTTTGGAAAATATATAAGAAAAAGAATCTGCCTTTCTTTCTTTATAACATCAGATCAACAGAATCTATATCCAATTTCCTTACCTTCAATGGATATATACTTAGCATACCGAATATCTCATCTAGTACTAATTTATAAAAGAGAAAATAATAAACAACCAACATTTTTTAAACAGAATCAACGAGTTAAGGGGATACTCCCAAATTTTCAGGAAAAACAAACAATATCTCTCTGAATTAAAACATTTGAATGAAATACTAAATTAAAAAACTTTTTAGAGTTTATTTGAAATTGATTCTTTTGAAATATATTCGAACACATAATCAAAATTATTCAAATACTAATCATAAAACTAAAAATATTAATAAATCCAATATGAAATAAAGATGTAATAACAACAGATACTATGCTAAAATTTCATAAAGATATAAGAGAAAAAATTTCTCTTAAATATAGTATAAAAATTAAAAATTAAACAAAGATCATATAAAGAAGAAACATCATTAAACTATTAACGACCTATAGTGTATTTAACCTCAACTAAAGCTCATCATGGAACTATTCATGTTTTATTTGGAATAGAAGTGACTTCTCACGAAAAATTACGATAGATTGGAAAAGAAAAACCGAATGCTGCCTGAGTTTTCCAACCATCACTACAGTTCGTCATCGTTCTAAATAAAAATTTTTTGTCCAATTTATCTGATATATTATACGAAAAAGTACCTAAAAGATAAAAATCAGAAAGCCCTTTTCAATCTAACAAACATATAGGCTTATACGATACCACATTAACACTAAATTTATCATTCGGATGATAATCAGCCATTAAAAAACCAGCAAACATATTTTCATCTTTATTACTAGGATATATAGACAGTTCAGCTCATACTCCCACTGAAAGTTTTTCATTAATATCATAAGATCACATTAAATCAGTCACTAAATTAGCTCTATTCGGATTGCCCAATTCTGGTGTATAATAAACACTCTCGGAAAATGTTGCACTGATATTATCACTTAATGGATAACTAATCGAAGCATATCAATTAAATCACGGCTTTTTAGAATATTTCGTAAAAGTAAAATTATCATATAACTCAGAAAGAAATTTAGCATACCAAACAAAAACAAATTTACTATCATCTCAATCTCATATATTATCACCATTTTCAACATCATTAATATTTTTATTATCCAACTCTTCATTAGAATTATGAATTACACTATCCTGTAACACCACCATCAAACAATTATTAATATTATTTTTAACATACTCAGTCAAATTTTCATCAAAAACATTCATCAGTTTCGACTCCGTACTATGATTATTTCACGCACTTGAATTTAATACACTTCATGTAAAGACTAAAGGTATTAAAAAATGCCTTAATTTCATTAATCTACAAATAATAATAAAACAATTATAATTAATATATAACAAATTGTATAATAATATTATATAAAAAAGTCAATATAAGTTTTTCTATTGAATGGAACTTTCTAAAACAACAAAAATAACATTGTATATAAAAATCAAATACATAATTATTTATAGAAATTTATAATTAAGAAAGTATCATGAAAAGATGAATATTCATTGTAATAGATGGGACAGATTGAAGCTGAAAATGAACTCAAACTAAACTTCTAGTAGAGAAACTAAAAGGGGAGTGATATGATGTTGAAATGGCAGATTTTCCACAATATTGAAAAAAATCCGCATGAATGGTCGAAGAATATCTAAACTGAAATTTATGAACGGCTGAAGAAGTTTGACCATATAGAGCATCAGTTTTCTATGCCGTTGATAGATACGAAGCGTCTAAAAGAATAAGAAAGCGAATAAACGAATGAAAAATTATAATATCAAATAGATATGTATCATCCAATATGTGACACCAAGCAGGAAAAATCCACGATTTAGAAGAAAGAGATAAATTTCTCAATTGGTTAGATGAATTTGAGTACTGACTATTTTGAATACCAAGACCCGACATAAATATATTACTATACATGCCAACCGAAATTGGACAAACTTTAGTAGATAAAAAATGAGAGAGAAATTATACAGACAAAAAAAGAGACATCCATGAAGCTGATTTAAATCACCTAAGAGATGCCGCCGAAGCATATAAATATGTAGCAAAAAAATATAACCGAACGATTATAGATAGCGCCCCTAACTGAAAACTTAAAACTATAGAAGAAATTTCAAAGGAATTAGAAGAAATTGTCAAAAGATACATTAAATAACTTTTTACACTGATTTAGCTCAAAGACATCATAACTTTCTAGAACTAATTTTTTGTCATGAATAGTCTTGAGTTTTTTGTAAAAATTCCACCAACCTCACAGCAAGCTCTTTCTTGTCTTTATTTCAACGAGGACTTACAACAATTTTATCAACATCTGCTTTATATTTATCAGATCCTTTAAAGTTAAAAGGAATATTTACACAAACACCATCTGATACAGATCTATCTATCCAATACTGCAAAGATAAAATAAAATCACCACCTGAACGATCTCATCAAATTCATTTAAGAATAACATGTTTATTAGCCAAAACGTTTCAAAAATCTGTAGAATAAAGATAATATTCTTTATCACCTTTTGGGTCAGAATATCCACAAAGATCATACCAACTAAATTCACTCTCTAAAATCCTATCAGTATCAATATCTCAAAATAATAAACTAATAACATTTTTTTCCAATTCATTTTTAAGAATATCTATACAAGTAGCCAATTCTTTAGGACTTAAGCTCTTAATATCCTCCTTTAATTTATTTCTTTCCTCTATATTTCATTCTAAAGGTGAGGAAAGCCACCCACCAACAGTATTGTGTAAAGCTTCAAATATTGCTTGTTTTTCTTCAGGATCTCAATTTCATAACCTTCCACGACTTAAATGTCCTATCAAATTGTTAATTCCAAATCTCATTTTCAATTAAAAAAACAAATAAAAATCGTTACACAAAAATAATAAACATTTTCAAAAAAAAGTCAACACAATAAAATTTTAATTTTATATTCATTCAAACACAATAAAAAAATTTAGAATTAAAATAATTTAAAAAAAATAATGATTTTAAATTTTATATTAAAAATCATACTTTATCGAAAGAATCACAATCTAAATTTTTTAAACTCCACAACAGAACGACTATTTAAAGCAGATAGCAAACGGTTATCGACGCAGCTGTTGGTTGGTTTTGTACTGATAACTATTATATATCATAAAATAAAAATAATACATTGTTTTTTTTAAAAACATTTATACAAAATACTCAGACACAAAAAAATAAAATATAATCATCCATTTTAATTCCTATTAATTTTAACACATGAATGATATTAGAGCTATATTTGATATCGGAAACGATAGCATTAAAGCAGTAGTATTCTGAAAAGATAATGACAAAGATGTTATTCTTGCAAAACAAACAGAACCTGTAATGTGAATGAGAAAATGAAAAATTCTACAAGCTGAAGATTTCACAAATGTATTAAATAAAATAGTAGAATACTTCATCAAAAAATTATGATGAGATTTTATAGACAAAGTATACGTATGAATATCTCACCCTGAAATGATTACACAAAGAATAATTGAATGAAAAAGAATAATGAATGAAGCTGTTGAATTAGAAGATCTCGAACATCTATCAAGAATAGTGTGAGAAATAGCAAATGTAAATAATTATGAAACAATTAAAATAGTACCAGTATCTCGAATTCTAGATGAGACTAAAAGAGAGAAGGATCCAATATGATTGAAATGTAAAAAACTAGAATTAATGGCTGACGTATTCATGATTCCAAAGAATTTTTACAACGGATTGATTGATGCCTTCGATAAAATCGGTTTAACCGTTGCAGATATAATACCAAATATTCTTGCTGCAAGCGAAGTAGCTGTTGATTACGACCATAAAGATCTTGGAACTGTTCTTGTCGACATAGGGAAAAACCAAACATCATACGTTATTTATGAAGACTGATACCCAATATGATATGGTACATTACCAATTGGATGAGAAGAGGTTACTAAAGATATATCAATCTGAATGCAAGTTGATATTAAAGAAGCTGAAGATATTAAGAAAACAAATTGAAGCTGCATCATAGATAGCGAAGCACCTCAAGATTTACCACTCGATACACATTTCCTAACTGAAATAATCAGCGCTAGATATGAACAAATATTTTGAAAAATTAACGATCACTTATTTAAATTAGAAAAAGATTGAAGATTACCTTGATGAATATTGCTATTATGATGATGAGCAAAAACAAAATATATTGATGTCTTATCAAAAGAAGTATTTAAATTAGCAACATTCTATGCAAAAGATCAAGTAGTAAACATAGGAGATCTATCTAATAATATCCAGTTCATTAATATTATATGATGCTACTATCGATCACTTAAATATGTTGAAGAAATTCATCGCTGATGATGAATAAATATATGAAAAACTGTCGGAAAAATATGAAAATTTTTCAAGGATCTATTCTAATAAAATTATAATTAAAAAAATAAAACATGATATCAAATTTTTATTCCTTTATTAAAAAGTAATCATGACAATACAAGAAATAACACTTCCTCCAATTACTCCAGGTGCAAAAATTAAAGTTGTTTGAGTTGGTTGAGGTTGAAACAAAGCTTTAAACAGAATCATTCAACAATGATTAGAAGGTGTAGAATTTGTAGCCGTTAATACAGACGCACAAGATTTAGCAGCAAACTTATGATGAACAAAAGTTAATATTTGAATGAATATTACAAAATGACTTTGAGCATGAGCAAATCCTGAAATTGGAAGAAAAGCTGCAGAAGAGTCAGAAGATGAAATCAAAAAAGCATTAAACGATGCTGATATGGTCTTTATTACAGCTTGAATGTGATGATGAACTGGAACATGAGCTGCTCCTGTAATAGCATGAATTGCAAAAAGTATGGGAATATTAACAATTTGAATCGTAACAAAACCATTCAGCTTTGAGGGAAAAAAGAGAGAAGATAACGCAACAGAATGATTAGTAAAGATGAAAGAAAACGTAGATACACTAATCGTTATCCCTAATGACAAGATATTTAACATAGCTGATAAAAAAACAACATTCAAACAAGCATTTGAAATGATAGATAAAGTATTATATCTCGGAATTCAATGAATTTCAGATTTAATTACAAAACCTTGAGATATTAACATCGATTTTGCCGACATAAAAGAAATCATGTTGAATTCTTGAAATGCGCTACTTGGAATCTGATACTGAGCTTGAGAAAAGAGGGCAGTGGACGCAGCAAGAAAAGCTATCGAAAATCCATTACTTGAAACAAATCTTGATGGAGCAAAGAAAGTTATATTCGCTGTAAGCGGATGATCTGATTTATCACCATATGAAGTTCAAGAAGCTGCTCAAATCGTGCAAGAAATACTTGATCCAGAAGCAAATATGATATGGTGAATGTCTTTTGATGACTCATTCGAAGACGAAGTAAAAGTAACAATTATTGCTACATGATTCAACGAACAGGCCAAATGACCTATCCAAAAAACTGTAAAAACAAACACACGATGAGATCCAATCAGAAATAGGCAACCAGAAAACTTCGTAACAAGATGAATAAATCAAACTATAGGATGATTCACAGCAAATCAAAATGGTTTTTCTTCTCAAAATGGATGATTCTCAACTACAAATGTTGATACACCAGAACTAACAAATGATGCATTCCGTACGCCAAATAATTCAGAAGAAGACCGAGAAACTCCAGCATTTATGACAAAGCAATTAAATAACACCTGAGATGAAGAAAAATAAAATGGATAAAAAGTCACACTAAAATATAGTAAAGCTGATCAAAAGATCAGCTTTCTAGTTAAAAAAAATTTTTATAAAAAAATAGATGCAACTAAAGTTACATCCATTTTTTATATACATAAATTTATTTATTTTTTTTGTAAAAATAATTAAACACACACGCAGCAAGAGCAGCTCAAATTAATGGAGCAATTATAAATACCCATACAGAACTAATAGCTCATGATTGAAATAATGCAGGTCAAAAGCTTCTAGCAGGATTTACAGAAGTTCCTGTTAATCAAAGACCTAATAAATGAACTAGAGTTAAAGACAATCAAATTACTAATCATGAAACTGAACTATTCTCACTTTTATGAGTAGCTCAAAGAACAGCAAAAACAAAAACAAAAGTAAGAATAATTTCTGCCAACAATCATAACCAAACATTTCAATTTACTCAATCTAATCAATTTGCTCATAATTTATCAAAAGAAGACAATAATACTCAAAGGATCAAAGCTCATAAAATTCCTCAAATAAACTGAGCTATCATGTAATATCAACATTCCTTAGCCTTCATTTTTCATGTAAACCAAACTCAGAGACTAACAGCAGGATTTACATGACATCAAGAAACTGGTCAAATAACGTAAGCTAATGCAACTATAACAAGTCAAAAAGCCAAAGCAGTAGCAACAGGATCAACATCAGTCCATACAGCCACTCCACATCAAAAAATAACCAAAATCATTGTCCCTAGACACTCAGCAAGAAATTTTTTCATGATTATTTAATAAAAAATAAAATACACTTATTGTGTATAAAGTCAGATATAAAAATCAAGTTTTTTACAAAAAACTTTTTATTAAAAAAATCTTTTTAAAATTAACTTATAAAAAACATATCCTAACCTCTAGTTATAGGATATTTTCTAGTATTTTTAGAATATGAAGACTTGCTATTAATTATTGGATTTATTTTTCAATTTTGAGGATATAATTTTCTAATTTCTGCAATTCTCTGCTCAATTCTTTTAATAAAATATTCAGCTCAACGAATACTCTCTAACCTTTTAATTGCTAATTCATAATTTTTAACAGCCAAACTATAATTTCAATTTCTATACGCAGAATCTCAATTTTTTAAATAAACTCAAATCAAAGAGTTAATTCTTTTCAGGAATTTAGCATTATAATACTTAGATTCTGAATCCAAAATTCTTTCCAAAGGAATAGCCTTTGAAACATTTTTCTTTGAATCAGATATCCTATAACTTGATTGGGCTGCGGCCAAAGAACCTAAACAGAAAACTCCCAAGAATAAAACTAAAAATTTTTTCATCGCCTCAAAAAAATAATAAATAACATTCATACAAGAATTATATACATACACAGTCATATTTCAAGTAGTTTTAATAAAAAATAACAAATGTAAACATTTCTACACACTTAATATATTTATCCAGTAAAACAAACAATAAAAATAAAATAAAAAAATCAAATATAGACAACAAAAATCATAAAAATAGCAATACTAAAGCTCAATAATAAAATTAGACTTGCATTATAAATCCATTTTTATAAATTGAAATCACAAAATTTACATACACGATTTTTATCACATGAAAAAACTATTAATTGTAATTTCTATAATATGAATTTCTTTAGTTTTTGTTTGATGTAATAGACATAACAATTCAGATAACAGTCAATATAACATATGTACAGATAACGAATGAAATCCAGAATCACGGTTCAATTGATCAGGAAAACTCGACGTATGTTATTTTAATGATGAATCATTTTGTTTCTTGGATGATTTAAAAAATTGAGAATGTAAAAAATGAGATTATTATTACGAAGACGAAGAATACTATAAAGAAGCATTCGAAAAATTAAATCAAGACATAAATAACGAAGAAAATGATAACGAAGAAAATGTTGAAAATATTTCACAAGAAATTGCGGAATGTGATGAAAAGTGAGAAGACATAGTTTGCTGAAAAGATGGG
>Ga0247609_10002507_pt1 | contig 19372 bp, 12 predicted proteins | sample 172DNAGHGlowgp2_FD_193487 | JGI IMG/M metagenome (GOLD analysis project Ga0247609, IMG submission 193487) | Sheep rumen microbial communities from Palmerston North, Manawatu-Wanganui, New Zealand - 1728 DNA GHGlow gp2 | ecosystem: Host-associated > Mammals > Digestive system > Stomach > Rumen ...
CTCAATGAGTGGAGCATTGTCATCACCAGCCTTGGCTTTATGATTCATGACCATCTGGACACAAGCCCAGTCCAGAGCAACCGGATCAAGGCTAGCCATGATACCCATATCTTTGAGTTTAGGCTCATCGGGTGAACCGTCGCAATCACAATCGACCGACATGTTGTTCATCACATTGATATAGATGACACGTCCGCCCATATAATTATGCACTGCCTGGGCTGCGGCGGCCATCGACTCGAGGAAGCCATCCTGGTCTTCGATATGGTTCCAAGCCAAACTGGCATCATCGGTATAACCTGCCGAATGGATATAGGCCTTGCCAGCGGTACTGGCGACACCAATCGAGGCATTCTTCAAGACGCCTCCATAACCACCCATGGCATGACCCTTGAAATGAGCGAGATTTATCATCCAATCATAGTTCGCCAAGTGGTCACCCACAATGTCATACTTGATGTGAGAGCGGTCCTTGACAGGGATGCGCATCTGTCCAAACTCGTCCATGATGTCGACGGCAAAGATTGAATCAAAGCCATGTTCATGAATCGTCTGCCAATGCTTGGTCACATCCTGGCGCGATCCGCCATAGGCCGTGCAGCACTCCACGATTGTACCGTTCACCTCATCGACCAGATTACGGATGAGCGTAGGTTTCAGGTAATGGTTGTTGCCGGCCTCACCCGTGCTGATTTTCACAGCTACCCGGCCCTTTACCTCAACCCCTAACGCTTTATAAATCTTGACTAATGACTCAGGCGAGATGTCAGTCGTGAAAAACACCTTGCTTTGCGCATTGGCCATAAAGCCTGCCAACATTGAGGCCATCATTAACAGAAAGAATCTTTTTTTCATCGTTTTAATATCTAGTTGTTTACCTCGCAAAAGTACGATAAAAACATGACATCCACAAGCCGATGGGCCACTATAAGGTATTTATCCAGCTTTTTATCTCGCTATCTCCCATATAGTTGAGATTCTTGGGCTCGACCCAATTAGCGCCAGGAGCCGATGGTTTGAGGTACTTCAACGTCTGGCCAGCGCCACTGCCTCCCGATGTAAAGAAAGGAATAATCGTTTTGCCTTCCAAGTCATACTGCTCCAGAAATGTATTGATGATTGTGGGAGCGACATACCACCAGATTGGGAAACCGACAAAAATGGTATCGTATTGCGCCATGTTTTCCACCTTACCAGCGATGGCGGGCCTGCTGCTCTTGTCAGCCATCTCAACACTGCTACGACTTGACTTGTTGTTCCAATTGAGGTCGGCCGGAGTGTAGCGGACTTCAGGCACGATTTCATACAGGTCGGCACCCGCTGCCTGGGCCAGCCTGGTTGCTGCCTCCATGGTGGTTCCTGTTGCGCTAAAGTAGGCCACCAACTTCTTGTTGTTATCGTTATTCATTGTCTCGTTGTGATTTTGGGAAATACCTGTTGCCCTGGCCGTTAATGCCAAGCAACAGGCAATCATAGTGAATAATAAAACTTTGCTAATTTTCATACTGATAATAAAATATCTATGATTGACGACACATCGCCAATGTTGATTTCATTGTCACCGTTCACATCACCGGCCTCGACATTGAATAATGGAGAAACAGTGCCAAGCAAATAGTCAATCAAGAAGCTCACATCGCTGATGTTCACTTCATTGTCACCATTCACATCACCCCTGATGACATCCAGACTCATCTCGAACCGAACGGTCACGTTGCCAGTACCCAATGCGGCAGCCAAACCAGTGGGATCATCTATCGCACCAATGCGGGTATAGGAATAGGATGTGTTAAACGTCTCGTAGAATAAGACCACACACGAACTGCCATAGAGCATGATGTCGCCAGCGTGGATGGTGCCTGGATTGGAAGCTGCAGTTGGCAAACTGGTGCTCAGGTAGTTGTACTTCTCATTACCATTAAGCTCAGTCATATCGAGTGTGAGCGGCAACAACTCCTTGAATGCGCCGGCTGTAGCGTTGTCGACAAGTGTTGCATTAAAGGTTTGTTCACCTACAATGACGCGCATCTTGCGAGCGCCGGAGCTAGCATCCACTTCAAACTGCAAGGTCTCAACCCATTCTTTAGCTTTGGTAGGGATATTGGCACGATTATTATAATTAATGTGCAACGACGATCCCACGAAGGAGCTAGAGGGGAGTTGATTGTGAGCATCATTCACCACGTTAGTGATGCCACTGCTCCAACTGGTCACAGCTAGAGCGACCTGCTTGCCGGCAAGCTTAGACGCGTGATGATGCAGGAAGGTGAGCATGGGGTTGGCCATCTTGCCATTCCACAACGGAGTGCAAATAATCACGGCATCCCATGCATCAAAGTTCTCGACCGAGGTGTGAATCTCGGGCCACACGCCTTCATCAATCTGGCTGCGCTCGTTATTGGCGTAGGTATAGGTTGTCTGACTCTCGGGGCGCGGATAATTACCGTGATCCACCACTTCGAGCAACGTTCCACCACAGTTATCGGCAATCGCCTGTGCCAGCGTTTCGGTTACGCCGCTGTAAGTATAATAAAGTACCAGGCATTTTGCGTCGCTGGCTGGAACAGTTTGCATCTGGGCCTGAGTGAGCATCATTGCCCCAACAAACAGTGAACTTAAAAACAGGAACAATCTTTTCATATCAGTCAATAATAAATAATTGGTTATTGTTACACGATGCAAAATTATAACCATGCATTTAATCAACCGATACCATTTTTACCGAAGATTTTACCTTATTTTCGGTCATTGCCTCAATGACAACAATAACCACAATCAAGGGAGCAGATCAGATTGAAACCCTCGGCTAGAAGATTACCATGATCTGGTTTAAAAAAACACTAAATGACATTTAGCTCTTGCAAGTAAGCGAAAATGCCTGTGGCCAGGCCATAGAACGACAATAGCAAGATAATGGAACCGATGATGCGGTTGATGAGCCACATCGAACGAATGTTGAAGTGAGTGCGCACCTTGTCAACAAAGAAGGTAATGACAGCCCACCATAATAATGCTCCCACCACGATGAACGCATATCCCATGATGATGTGGTAAAACTTATATTCGGGCAGCGGGAAACCGAATCGGGCAAATAACGGGACAATCAGGAACATTATGAGTGGATTGCTCAATGTGAACAGAAAACCGGTGACCATGTCACGCCAGTGGTCATCACGCTGGTCCAAATTTTCCTTAATCTGGCTGACAGGGTTGTGAAATATCATGTAAACCGCATACACGATGAGGATTGCACTGCCTATTATCTGCAGAATGTTGACATGATCGGCAATAAAGTCGGTTACAAGAGAAATACCCAGTCCCACCAGCAGACAATAGAATAAATCACTGGCAGCAGCACCCACACCGGTAAAGAATCCTGAATTACGACCCTTGTTCAAAGTGCGCTGGATACACAGGATACCTATAGGACCCATCGGAGCCGACAGGATGATTCCTATTGACACACAACCAATTAATATGGATATTATGGTACCCACCGAGGAGGTTCTTCTTAAAAAACTTACAAAAGTAATAAAAAGTTTTCAGTAACCGGGATTCTGCTCTTCGGTTTTTTGACTGGAGTTGCTTTTAGAGATATCTTTCAATGGTTTTCTATCACACTCAAACTCAACGCCGCTGTCGGTCGGGTATATTATTCTGATGATTGATACTTGTTCACGGCGGGAGAGCTCTCCCGGATTGGAGCCAGGGGCGCCCTCGGGCACCACCATACCCCGTTGAGCATAAAAATCTCTCCAATACTCGGTCACGTTGCCCGTATCGTCATGAAACGACATGGGGACGGGATCGAAGACAACGGCACCCTCGCTTGTGACATAATTCATCTGAACCAGTTCGCTACAATAGAGCGCGCTGTCGCCAGGCAAATAAAGGTCGTCATAGGGCTTTCCCACCATCGACAGGCACCGCTTGATGGACCTGGGGATATCCACATCACCAGTCGCCCGCCCCTGCAGTATCGTGGAATTGTTGTTGCGAAACTGATTCCAGGGAGTAAGGCAAACGGTAGGGTTGATGGCTTCGATGACAAATAATGGGCCACAGTTTCCGCCAATGCGATGAACGACGGCCACATGGTCGATGGGCAGTTTGTCCACTCCGGTGGTTACAGCGGTAATGGCATTAGCCGAATCGGTGCAACAGAAAAGCAGATCCCCTTCCTGCAGAGTTTCCTCCACCTGACAGTATACCGGCAAAGCCAGACACAAAGCCACCAGCTGCAGCAGCAAGATTCTAATACCACGTGACACCATTGTTGATACTGGAATGCTTGTCATACTTCACATCCTGCAGGATTGACGACTTGACGGCAATGTGGAAGTTGTAGCTCTTATATGGTCCTACAGGTACAAAACTGGCAGACATTTCAAAGCAGTGCATCTGCCTGGAGATACTGCAATTCATGTAGGCAATCTTGTGTGTATCAAAATTATAACTTGCCGATGCTGTGAACGACCAGTTCTTGGTGGGACGAATGCTGGCATTCATACTCAAATTCTGAGTCCACTTGCCGTTATACTCCAGCTTATCGTAGTTGAAGGTGCCATAACCATAGGACAAAGAATAGTTGAGTGTGAGGCTCCACGGGCAATCCCATTTGGCATAACCATCGATAAGTTCAAGATCGGTGGTGTGCCCTGAACGGCCATCCTCATCCTGGTGGTCTTTATCTTCTTCAAGTTCACGATTGCCGTTATTCCTTGGCGGGTTGTCGTTCTTCTGATTATCTTTATTTCCCTTGCGCCTGAAGGTGTCATTGTTAAAGGTGTAAGAGAACGAAGTGCCCGTGCTCGACAAGCGTCCCCAGCCACCACCATTAAACAGGCGAAGTTTATTGACGCGCACAGGAGTGCCCGACTCGTTGAGTGCATACTTGTAGACATCCCATGTCGCACTCAGGTTCAAATTGAAGCCCTTGACTAGACGCAGCATGATACTTGTGTTCAAGTTGCTCCATTTCATTGAATCGGCCGCCAAGTTGCATGACTGGCTGAGCGTGAAGTTCTCAATAAGAGAGATTTTCTTGTAACCAGTGCTGTCATTATCACTCTTGATTTTGGCTTCGAGATTATTGGCTATGTTGAACGACACTGTCCCCGATTTACCCTGTGTCGCGTTACCGTACAACCCATGCTGGAAGTAACTGTACTTGACTCTCTCAAGCTCGCCATTGCTGTTGGGACGCTCATAGTTGCCATAGTAGCCCCAGAAGGGGTCGCTAAAGTCGGGAGAAGCCGAGAAAGAGATTGTGGGCGTGATCACATGACGCACCATTTGCAATTTTTCACTCAACTTGCCCAAAAAGCTGAATGGCTTGAAAAAGCCATATATCTTGGTGCTGAGCGACAGCGAGAAATTGAAGTCAAAGATATTATAAAAACTATAAGAGGTATCTCTGACGACGGCGCTGGCATTTGGATCCCATTGCTGCCTGATTTTGCTGGTATACATGCGGTCATTTAATGTGATCGACGGTGTGATATTGAAATATTTCATCACATTGAATGTGGCTTGTACAGGCATCGTGTGGCTCATGCCATTACGCCAGTCCTTTACCAGGCTCTTGTGCAAAAACTCATCTTGCTTAGCGGTGAGCGAATTCTGGAAACGCCCCGAATAGCTAATCTTGATTTTCTCATACCATCGTTCATCACCCACCATGCGCTTGCGCTTGAACGGGGCCGTTTGGCTCATATTGATGGTGAAATTGGGGAACGACACGGTGATGGTTGAGTCGGAGGTTCGCTGGGACACGTTGGCGGTCGACGATATTGACCACTTGCTGTTAGGCACCTTGTAGGTCAGGTTTACAGTGCTGCTCTTGGTGTTCTCGGTAAACGCATTGGTATAATAAGTATTCAAGCTATTGCGTGTATAACCCGTGGTGGCAAAGTTCACGCTTGCCGAGAATGACAGATAGGGATTGGCCTTCTGACTCTGGTTGTGACTCCACAGCACTTGCAGGTTGTGCATCTTGTTGTAATCAGGATCACCTTTCTCTCCAGTCACTGTCGTGAGGTAATTGACACTGAATGAGCCCGAATGCTTGTATCGCCACGAATATGACGACTGTGCCGACACGCCCCAGGAACCGCGTGTATAGATTTCTCCTGTAAGCGCCAGGTCGGCATGCTGTCCAAGAGCCAGATAATAACCGCCATTACGCAAATAAAATCCCCTGTTGTAATCCTCACCGAAGGTAGGCATCAGAATGCCACTCTGGTACTTCTCGCTGAAAGGGAAATAGCCAAATGGCACGGCTATAGGCAACGGCAAGTCCTCGAGGACCATATAGGCCGGACCAGTGACCACATTTTTCTTGGGTTTGACCTTTGCCTTGGTCAGCTGGAAATAGAAGTGAGGATGCTCATGGTCATCACATGTCGTGTAACGGCCATCCTTGATATAGTAGTAGTCATCTTCGGTCTTCTTGGTAATGCCACCCGTGAGGAAACCCTCGCCCTGCTCGGTCACGATGTCGGTGATAAAACCGCGCTTGGTTTTGAAGTTGTATTTCATCAGCCGCGACTCATACTCACCGCTTTTGTCCTTGAACACAGGTGAGCCCACCATGTCGCCGATGCTGTCGGGCACTCCTATCGCATGCACCTGGCTGCTATCCATGTCCATGGTGATCTGGGAAGCGGTCATGTCGATATCGCCATACAGGATTTTACTGCCACCATACATTACCGCATGGTTGCGGCCAAACAGGATGATACTGTCCTTGGCATTAAACTCCACCACATGGTCCAGATCAACAAACTCCCTGACAAAGCGGCTGGTATCTTTTGTTGCAACCGGTTGAGCGATGGTCGATGTATCCTTATCCACAGCAGCGATGGTATCGACAGTCTGGGTCAAATCACGGGTTTGCCCCAACGCTTGACCATGCAACAACGCAGGCAGCAGCACAATAGCCGCCACCAGTATCATGACGATATGGAGACTTCTTGTAGTCAATGTCTCGATTTGTCGAAATATCCTGCAAAGATAATGCAAATCGATAGCACTGCAAGCAGCTTTTTAATAATTTTGGCTTCACTTGGTCCATTGCTACGCACATGACGGTTACATTTCACATAATTTCATTTTATTATCTATATTTTTGCAAAAGCCTTAAAGTTCCTATGGATTAATGTTTACTTTTTACACTAACAAAAACTGCAAAACAATCGTTGAAAAGTAAAAAGTTTTCAGTACTTTTGCCAATAAAAGCATAATCATCATGAAGAAGATTTGTTTACTTGTGTGCCTGATGTGTGTGACTCTTGCCGGGTGGTCACAGAATCTACTATTGGGGCAGGAAGAGCCTGAGGATGAGATTGCCGTTGTAGGTTACTTCTGCAAAAACGACACAATGACCTATACCAGAACAACCAGTAAATATAAAATAATGAATGAGGACACCACCATGACCAACTTTCTTCAAGAGGAGTTCATGATAGTGGTGACCGATTCTACAAGCAAGGGTTACAAGATGAAGCTCATCCCGCTGAGCGTCAATTACAATAATGCAGATGCGGATGAAGATAAATTCATGATTGAAACCTTGAACAAGGCAATTGGAAAAATTGTGTGTGAGTTCTCGACCGACGAGCTGGGGCAGGTGCAACGCATCGACAATTGGCGCGTCATCCGAGACGAGGTCAAAATAGGTATCAAACTCATGTGTGACTCCCTGTACGCTACACAGCCGGGCATGGATAGCATCATGCCCCGCAAGCAGCTTGAGAGCATCCTGCAACTGCAATTCTCGTCGGAGGAAGGCGTGCGTGAATCCTACGAGGAACTGGATGAACTTTTCGGACTGCACGGCAGCACCTTCGACACTGGAGACAAGGAAATGGACACCGAGGTGGGTGGCTATCCGACGCACATTGTCTCACGCACAGGGCTCACTCCCATAGAGGATGAGGAAAATGATTTTGACGGAGACTATGGTATCGCGACGCAATCCACCACGACCATGCCTGTCGAAGACATGATGGAAATCAGTTTTGGCGCACTGTCGCTGTTACTGAGTAATATGGTCAATGATAGCCTTGACGTGGTGCGCGACCAGGTACTTGACTCGTTGAAAACCGCTATGCCGCAAGGCGTCGAAATCAAAGAGAACACCTACTTCGGTTATTTTGTCAACGGATGGCCCAAAGAATATTACTACGAAAAGATTATAGACCTAGTTACTAGCAAGAATTGTGAAAGCACCTCTATCGAGTGGACATCACGCAACTGGAACATCTATTTTCGTAACGAAGACTCAACCGAAGCCAAAGGCATATAGATTAATTACTGTTAAATAAAGCCGTGTTGCAGGAATTATTGCTATTTTTGCAATTTGTAACAACTAATTATTCACTGACAATATCATGTACAACGTAAAGTCTAACCATGCCGATGAATTCATCGACGACAGTGAGATACTAGAGACTCTATCCTATGCGGAGAAGAATAAAAGTAACCGCCAACTGATAGAAGAAATCATCAATAAAGCCGCCTTGTGCAAGGGTCTTACCCATCGCGAGGCTGCCGTGCTGCTCGATTGCGACCAGCCTGACCTGATTGAACGCTATGAGCAACTCGCCAAGGACGTGAAACGTCGATTCTATGGCAACCGCATCGTGATGTTCGCACCACTTTATCTGTCGAACTACTGTATTAACGGTTGCGTTTATTGCCCCTACCACGCCAAGAACAAGACCATTCCACGCAAGAAGCTGTCACAAGACGAGATTCGTGCCGAGGTCGAGGCCCTGGTTAAGATGGGCCACAAGCGCATCGCACTCGAGGCTGGCGAGCATCCCGTGATGAACCCGCTGGAATACATTCTGGAATCGATTCACACTATCTATGACACCAAGGTGGGCAACGGCGAGATCCGCCGTCTGAACGTGAACATCGCGGCAACCGAGGTCGAGGCCTACGAGAAGCTGAAGGCTGCCGGCATCGGCACCTATATCTTGTTCCAGGAGACTTATAACCGCAAGAACTATGAGGCCCTGCATCCCACTGGCCCCAAGAGCAACTATTGCTATCACACCGAGGCCATGGACCGTGCCCAACTGGGCGGCTGTGACGATGTTGGCATTGGTGTGCTTTATGGTTTGACAACCTATCGCTATGACTTTGTGGGTCTGCTCATGCATGCCGAGCACCTGGAAGCCCGCTTTGGTGTGGGACCTCACACCATCAGCGTGCCGCGCATCTGTCCAGCCGAGGACATCACCCTCGACGAATTCCCCGACGTGCTGCCCGATGACATCTTCTGCCGCATTATCGCCGTCATCCGTCTCGCAGTCCCCTACACCGGTATGATCATCTCGACCCGTGAGAGCCAGAGCGTGCGTACCAAGGTGCTTGACCTGGGCGTATCCCAGATCAGTGGCGGCAGCCGCACCAGCGTTGGTGGCTACACCACTGTAGAGCGCCACGACGAGACGGCCCAATTTGACGTAAGCGACACCCGCACTCTCGACGAAGTCATCAACTGGTTGCTATCGATCGGATACCTGCCCAGCTTCTGCACAGCCTGCTACCGATCGGGCCGTACTGGCGACCGATTCATGGAGCTGGTCAAGGCTGGCAAGATTGGCGACATCTGCACCCCCAACGCATTGATGACGCTCAAGGAATACCTCATGGACTTTGCCAGCAAAGACACCGCTGCCAAGGGCAATGCTCTTATTGAGCAGGAACTGGCCAAGATGACCAACGCGCGCGTTCGCGACATTGCTGCCCAGCGCATCAATGAGATTGCTGCCGGCAAACGAGATTTCTATTTCTAAATTCATCAAACAACAGGAACAACAACGAACATCTTTAACAAATATGTTTTTGTTGTTCCTGATTGTATAAGTTGTTTGGGAAAAAGGCTGATATGGGATTGAATACAACGCCTAGGAGCGAAAGGCTGCACATCGCATTGTTTGGACGGCGCAATGTGGGCAAATCGTCATTAATCAATGCTCTCACGGGGCAGCACACGGCCCTGGTGAGCGACGTGCCAGGCACGACGACCGACCCGGTGGTCAAATCGATGGAAATACTGCCGTTGGGTCCATGCGTGCTCATCGACACAGCCGGATTTGACGACACTGGCAAGGTGGGCGACCTGCGCACCGAGCGCACACGCGAGGTCATCAAGCAGACTGATCTCGCCATCATCGTGACCGACGGTGCCACGCTCGACGACGAAGCGGCATGGGCAGGAATGCTCAAGCAGGCCAACGTGCCATTTGTTGCCGTGTTAAATAAGATAGATCTCCTTAAAGACGTGTCCACCGCCCTACTCGCCGACATAGCTAAGCAGTTGGGCAGCGATGTCATCCCCGTGAGCGCCATGAATGGTACCGGATTGGACTTGCTGCGACAGTCGCTGGCCGGTCTTGCCCCCGACAATGCCAATCAATCGCTCACTGGGCAATTAGCAATACCTGGTGATGTGGTATTGCTGGTGATGCCTCAGGATAAGCAGGCACCCAAGGGCCGCCTCATCCTGCCGCAGGTGCAGACCCTGCGCGACCTGATGGACAAGAGGTGCATCGCCATCTGTTGCACAACCGAGGATATTGACAGCACATTGGCAGCCCTGCATGAGCCACCACGGCTCATCATTACCGACTCCCAGGTGTTTGACATCGTCGAGCAGAAAAAACCTGCCGAGAGCCTGCTCACCTCATTCTCGGTGCTTATGGCAGCCCATAAGGGCGACATCCATTATTTCATCGAGAGTGCTCCAGCCATCGATCGTCTGACAGAACGATCACGCGTGCTTATTGCCGAAGCCTGCACTCATGCGCCACTGGCCGAAGATATTGGTCGAGAAAAAATCCCGCGCTTGCTGCGCAAACGCGTGGGTGAGAATCTGACAGTGAATATTGTGGCCGGAAAAGACTTTCCTGATGACCTGTCAAGTTATGACTTGGTTATCCACTGTGGGGGCTGCATGTTTAACCGCAAGTTTATGCTCTCACGCGTGAAGCAATGCCGCCAACAGGGCGTACCCATGACCAACTATGGCATAACCATAGCCCACATCAAAGGCATCCTCAACAAGGTGTCTCTACCTTCTTAAATCACAAAATTGATTTGTCACGGTATTTGGTATGGAGTAGCTGATGGGCGACTCCCTTACCTGGCTCACCCAAGAATTCGCGATAAAGCCTCAGGATGACAGGATTTTCATGGCTCTTGCGCAAACGCTTACCCACATCCTCGCTGTAGATAGCGCGCTGGCGGGCCTTGATGACCTCAATATCACCATGGTGATAGGGCTGACCAGTACCGCCAATGCATCCTCCAGGACAAGCCATCACCTCTACCACATGGTATTCAAGTTCTCCTGCACGCAACTTGTCCATAACAATGCGTGCATTGCTCAAAGTATTGACCACGCAGACCTTGAGTTCAAAACCGTTCAAGTCGATCGACGCCTCACGGATACCATCCAGGCCACGCACCTCATCAAACTCAATGCGGGGCAGAGTATTACCGGTAAACTCTTCATAGACAGTACGCAATGCCGCTTCCATCACGCCACCTGTTGTTCCAAAGATGGCACCTGCACCAGACGAGTCTCCCAATGGGAAATCAAATTGTCCGTCAGGCAAGCGGTCAAAATTGATATTCATGCGCTGAATGAGTTCGGCCAATTCGATTGTCGTGATGGAGTAATCCACATCAGGATTGCCATTGGTGATAAATTCATCGCGGGCACACTCGTATTTCTTTGAAAGACATGGCATGACCGAAACAACCACGAGTTTATCACGCGGTATTCCCATCCTCTCGGCCCAGTAGGTCTTGAGCACGGCGCCCAGCATCTGTGCGGGAGACTTGCAGGTCGACGGATACTCTCGCAGGTCGGGATAATCATTTTCAAAGAAGTTGACCCATGCCGGGCAGCATGATGTAGTGATGGGTATCCTCACACGCTTGTCACCCGCCATGAAGCGCCTCAGACGGTCAACAATCTCGGCGGCTTCTTCCATGATAGTGATATCTGCCCCAAAGTCGGTGTCAAACACGTAGTCAACACCCACTTTGCGCAACGCCGAAATCATTTTGCCGGTCACAATAGTCCCAGGTGGCATTCCGAATTCCTCGCCTAACGCATAACGCACTGCAGGAGCAGTCTGAGCGACAACAATCTTTTCAGGATCAGCCACATCGACAAGCAGGTCCTCGACATAGTTGCGTTCGCTGAGGGCGCCCACGGGACCATGTATGGCATCAAACTTGCACTTGGTTGTGCAATGACTGCAACAGGTGCACTTGTAGGGATTGACGACATGAGGATGCCTCAAGTCGCCCACGATAGCGTGACTGGGACAACCGCGCTTGCATGCGCCACAACCCTTGCACTTGTCGGCATCGATGGTATAGGATAAAACTGTCAGGAACTTCTTGCCGCCGATCTCATAGATGTAGTCATGCAACATGGCATCCATCGAGAGTTGCTTGGGATAAGAGCTCCAATGCTTGGAGTCGTCCATTAACTGGTGAGCGGTAAAGTCCACATATTGCAGGCGCTCGAGCAGACGGCCATCAATAATATGGGTTTTTACAATATCCTCAACATCCTCGGGGTGAACCTGAACATAAGTTGTGTTATCGGGCATGATCCTGACAATAGGTCCCTTGGCGCAAAAGCCAAAGCAGCCAGTTGCCACAACATCCACCCTGCTGCCCAAACCATAGTCGGCAATAACGCGGATGAAGTTGTCGATGATGCTCAAGCTGCCGGAACCATAACACGCCGACCCACTACAGCACAATACTTGAACGTGAGTATTTCCTATCAAGCCATAATTGGATGCTTCACTATTTTGAGGCCCTTCCACACTTGCAGCTTGAACTTTGTCACCATTCTTGATGGGAGTATCGTTGTGTAGTATATCCATTGAGTATGAATAGATTATTATGGATCGATGTCGCCAAGGACAGTAGCCCTATCGAAACTGGTCACAAAGTTACAATAATTTTAACGATACAACAAGCACTCCTCTATTTTTCTACATTCCGCACTGTAAAACCACCAACAAAAACAGGGAACTCCAATTGGTGGAATCCCCTGTCTTGATAATGAATCGGTAATGCTACTAACAATTAGTCTTGAGCAGCAACATCGTCGAGAATCTTGCGAATGTCCTTGACATCCAAGCGGCCGTAAACGTGCTCGCCGATCATGATTACGGGAGCAAGACCGCAGGCGCCCACACAACGCAGGCAGTCGAGCGAGAATTTGCCGTCGGGCGTAGTCTCACCCACCTCGATGTTGAGAATGCGCTTGATCTCGTCAAGCAGACGCTCAGAACCACGCACATAGCAAGCGGTACCCAGACAAACCGAAATCGGGTGTTTGCCCTTGGGAGTCATGGTGAAGAACGAGTAGAACGTTACCACACCATAGACCTTGGAAGCGGGCACGCCCAGCTTGCGGGCGATGATGCGCTGCATCTCCTCGGGCAGATAGCCGTGCAGTGCCTGGCACTCGTGCAGCACGTTAATCAGTTCACCGGGCTTGTTGCCGTGCTTGTCACAGATTTCCTCAACCTGTTGAATAACGTTACACGCCAGTTTGATTTCTTGTTTCTTCATATCGTGATTGATGTTTTATACGAGTCAATTAATGAATGGATTTATCAAAATAATGCGTGTGAAGCAGGTGGTGTGCTTTCTCGCCACAGGGCTCGCCCAGGAACTCCTTGTAGAGCTTCTGGATGTCGGGGTTCTCGTGGCTCTTGCGCAATGCCTTGCCCTCATCCTCACGATAAACGGCGGCGGCACGTGCCTTAAGAATCTCGATGTTGCCATGGTGGTAGGGCTGACCTGCGCCGCCGATGCAACCACCGGGACATGCCATCACCTCAACCACGTGGTAGTTAAGCTTGCCGGCACGCAGCAGGTTCATCACCTTGCGGGCATTGCTCAGGGTGTGAGCCACGCAGACGCGGAGCGTGAAACCATTAAGGTCGATCTCGGCCTCACGGATGCCTTCCAGACCGCGCACTTCGTTGAAGTCGATGTGAGGCAGGGTCTTGCCAGTGTGCACCTCATAAACGGTGCGCAAAGCGGCCTCCATCACACCACCAGTGTTAGCAAAGATGGCACCGGCACCAGTCGACTCACCCAGAGGAGAGTCGAAATCTCCATCGGGCAGATTGACAAAGTCAATGTTGGCACGCTTGATCAGGCGACCCAGCTCGCGTGTCGAGATGCTATAGTCCACATCGGGATTTCCATCCACCTTAAACTCCTCACGGCCAGCCTCGTATTTCTTGGCCAGACAGGGCATAACCGAAACAACAACGAGTTTCTCGCGGGGGATACCCATCTTCTCGGCCCAATAGGTCTTGGCGACAGCACCAAACATCTGGGCAGGAGATTTAGCGGTTGAGGGATAGTCAAGCAGATCGGGGAACTCGTGCTCATAGAAGTTAACCCATGCCGGGCAGCACGAAGTCATGATGGGCAGTTTCACGTCCTTGTCACCGGCCAGGAACTTGTTGAGACGTTGCAGAATCTCATATCCTTCTTCCATGATGGTCAGGTCGGCAGCAAAGTCGGTGTCAAATACATAGTCAAAGCCAAGATCGCGCAATGCTGTAGCCATCTTGCCAGTAACGATAGTGCCGGGCTTCATGCCGAACTCCTCGCCCAGAGCCACGCGCACGGCTGGTGCGGGCTGAGCGACAACCACCTTGTCGGGATTGGTGAGGTCGTCCATGAGCTGGTTGGTGTAGTCATGCTCGGTGAGAGCACCCGTCGGGCAGACAGCGACACACTGGCCGCAATAGGTACAGTTGGTGTCGGTAAACATCTTGTCGAAGGTGGGAGCGATGGTGGTGTTGAAACCACGGCGAATAGCGCTCAGCACGCCTACCGACTGAACGTTGTTGCAGACGCTCTCGCAACGGCGGCAGTAAACGCACTTCTCCATGTTGCGCGAGATGGCGGGTGTGAGCTCTTGCTTGCGCTCGCTCTGTTCACCACCGTTGTAAGGCATCTTGCGGATGTTGAAGCGCATTACCAGGCGCTGCAATTCACAGTCGCTGCACTTGGGGCAAGTCAAGCAATCGTTGGGATGGTCGCTAAGCATGAGCTCGGCAACGGTCTTGCGGGCGCGGATAACGCGTGCACTGTTGGTATGCACGACCATACCCGGGGTCACGCGGGTAGCGCAGGCGGGAGCCAGGTTGCGACGTCCTTCAATCTCCACAACGCAAATGCGGCACGAAGCGGGCATGTTCTGTACACAAGTACCCTCAAGGTTGATGTGGCACAATGTGGGGATGCTGATGCCGACCTGCTTGGCAGCGTCGAGCAGCATAGTGCCAGCGGGAACCGTAACCTCGTGTTTATCAATCGTCAGAGTGATCATATTCTTTTCTTCCATGATGATGCTATCGAAATTTAATAGATTGAGATGGCGTCGAAGCGGCAGTTAGACTTGCACATACCGCAGCGGATGCACTCATAGGGGTTAATAATGTGAGGCTTACGCATGTCGCCCATGATGGCGTTGGCGGGGCACTTGCGGGCGCAGGCGCCACAACCCTTACACTTGGCGGGATCAATGCTGTAGGTCACGAGGGCCTTGCACTGCTTAGCGCGGCAGGTGTGCTGTTTAACATGCTCAACATATTCGTCCCAGAAGTTATTAATCGTCGATAACACGGGATTGGGAGAGGTTTGGCCCAGACCACACAGGGCAGTATCCTTGATGGTCTCGCCCAGGACTTTGAGGTGCTCCAGGTCGTCCATGGTTCCCTTGCCCTCGGTAATGCGGGTCAAAATCTCGAGCATGCGCTTGTTGCCGATGCGGCAGGGCGTGCACTTACCGCAGCTCTCGTCAACAGTGAACTCGAGGTAGAACTTGGCAACACTGACCATGCAGTCGTCCTCGTCCATAACAATCATACCACCAGAACCCATCATCGAGCCCGAAGCAGCAAGGTGCTCATAGTCGATGGGGGTGTCGAGGTGCTTCTGTGTCAGGCAGCCGCCCGAGGGGCCACCAGTTTGCACGGCCTTGAACTCCTTACCATTCTTAACGCCACCGCCGATGTCGTAGATGATTTCACGCAGCGTGGTGCCCATGGGGACCTCGATCAGGCCCACATTATTAATTTTACCAGCCAGGGCAAACACCTTGGTGCCCTTGCTCTTCTCGGTACCGATGGTCGAGAACCAGTCGGCGCCCTTGGTCAGGATAATGGGCACGTTGGCCAGGGTCTCAACGTTGTTCACGTTGGTGGGCTTCATGTTATAACCGGCCTCGGCGGGGAAGGGAGGCTTGAGGGTGGGCTCGCCACGCTTGCCTTCCATCGAGTGGATGAGGGCGGTCTCTTCACCGCAGACAAATGCGCCAGCACCGTAGCGGATCTCAATGTCAAAGTCAAAGTCAGTACCCAGGATCTTTTTGCCCAGCAAACCATATTCACGAGCCTGTTGAATGGCAATCTTCAGGCGATGGACAGCCAGGGGATACTCAGCGCGGATGTAGATAAGACCCTTGTGGGCGTTGATGCAGTAACCGCAGACGGTCATTGCCTCGATCACCGAGTTGGGGTCACCCTCCATGATGGAGCGGTCCATGAATGCACCGGGGTCACCCTCATCGGCATTGCAGACCACATACTTCTCGTCGGCATCATAACCGCGGGCAAAACCCCATTTCATGCCAGTGGGGAAGCCGGCACCACCACGACCACGCAGACCTGAAGCCTTGATGATCTCGATCACCTCTTCGGGGGTCTTGTTGAGCAATGCATCGGCAATGCCCTGATAGCCATCGCGGGCGATATACTCCTCGATGTTCTCGGGGTCGATAAGGCCGCAGTTACGCAATGCGATACGCATCTGCTTGCGATAGAAGTCCATGTGCTTGCTGTCGCTAACGGTCTTGTTAGTCTTGGGGTCCACATAGAGCAGACGCTCGACACGACGGCCGCCGATGATGTGCTCCTTCACGATCTCGGTAGCATCCTCGGGCTTAACCTGGGTGTAGAACGTGTTGTCGGGAATAATCTTCACGATGGGACCCTTCTCGCAGAAACCAAAGCAGCCCGTTGTGATGACGTCCACCTTGTCGGCGATGCCATTCTCCTCGAGAGCAGCTTTCAGATTGTCTACGATCTTGTGGCTGTTTGAAGCCTTGCAACCAGTACCACCACAGCAGAGCACCTGCAGGTGATCGGCTCCTGTTGCAAGACCACAACACTGCTCTGACGACTGGTCAGAACTTTCCTCGCGCAGCGCTAATGCTTGTTGCGCACGCTTCCTCAAGTTGTTGAGGTCGTTAATAGAAAGTATTTTCACGTTTTGTAGAATGAATAAGTTATTAGTTAGTATTTTGTAAGTAGGATTATGCTAGGTATTTTTCAGGGTGTAAAATTACACCATTATTTTTAATTACCGAAATTTTTCTACAAATATTTATTCAAAATTAGTGAAAACTCAGCTATTTTAGTATTTTTCAAGGTTTTTAGCCCTTGCCACAGGTCATTGATCCACGGGCTATGCCAAAGTCGGCAAGCAAAAAAATTGCCGGTCACCCAGCGGGGGAACCGGCAATTAGAATTCGATTTTGATTTGGGATTACTCCTCGGTCTTGGGAGCGTCTTCCTTGCCCTCGTTCTTCTCGAACTGAGCCTTAAGGGCAGCCAGGTCGGTCACATCGCCCAGGGTAGTCTTTTCTACCTGGGGAGCTGCGGGAGCAGCCTCGGCGGCGGGCTTGTTGGCGGCAGCCTGACGGCGAGCCTTGCGGGCCTCGCTGCGCTGCTCATCCTCAAAGATGCGGCTGTGTGACAGGATAATGTGCTTGCTGTCCTTGTTGAAGTCGATCACCTTGAACATCAGGGTTTCGCCCTGCTTGGCAGTGGTTCCGTCTTCCTTGGTCAGGTGCTTGGGAGTTGCAAAGCCCTCAACGCCGTAGGGATCCAGACGAATCTGGCCGCCACGCTCGGTGAGCTCGCTGATAGTACCCTCGTGCACGCTGCCACGGGTGAAGATGGTCTCATAGGTCTCCCAAGGATTCTCCTCGAGCTGCTTGTGGCCGAGGCTCAGGCGACGGTTCTCCTTGTCGATGTCGAGAACGACAACGTCGATGGGAGCATCCACCTTAGTGAACTCGCTCGGATGCTTGATCTTCTTGGTCCATGACAGGTCGCTGATGTGGATAAGACCCTCAACGCCCTCTTCCATCTCAACAAAAATGCCGAAGTTGGTGAAGTTGCGAACCTTAGCGGTGTGCTTGCTGCCAACGGGATATTTCACCTCGATGGTGTCCCAAGGATCGTTGGTGAGCTGCTTGATGCCCAGCGACATCTTGCGGTCCTCGCGGTCAAGAGCCAGGATAACGGCCTCAACCTCGTCACCCACCTTCATGAAGTCCTGAGCAGGGCGCAGACGCTGTGACCAGCTCATTTCACTCACGTGGATCAGGCCCTCGACGCCGGGAGCCACCTCAACAAATGCACCGTAGTCGTACATGACGACAACCTTACCCTTGATGTGGTCACCCACCTTGAGGTCGGGATCAAGCGCATCCCAGGGATGGGGCTGCAGCTGCTTCAGACCCAGGGCGATGCGGTTCTTCTCCTCGTTGAAGTCGAGGATAACAACATTCAGCTTCTGCTCGGGTTGAACGATGTCGGCGGGGTTGTTCACGCGGCCCCACGACAAATCGGTGATGTGAATCAGACCGTCCACGCCACCCAGGTCGATGAACACACCATAGTTGGTGATGTTCTTAACGGTACCCTCGAGTACCTGACCCTTCTCGAGCTTGGACATGATTTCTTTCTTCTGCTGTTCGAGCTCGGCCTCGATAAGAGCCTTGTGCGAAACAACAACATTGCGGAAGTCCTGGTTAATCTTCACGATCTTGAACTCCATGGTCTTGTCAACGTAGTCATCATAGTTGCGGATGGGGCGTACGTCGATTTGCGAACCGGGCAGGAAGGCCTCGATGCCAAATACATCGACGATCATACCACCCTTAGTGCGGCACTTGATGTAACCCTTGATGACCTCGTTGTTCTCAAGCGCTTCGTTAACGCGATCCCAGCTCTTGGCGGCGCGAGCCTTGCGGTGCGACAGCACGAGCTGACCCTTCTTGTCCTCGCGGTTCTCTACATACACTTCAACAGTGTCACCCACCTTGAGGTCGGGGTTGTAACGGAATTCGCTAACGGGAATGATGCCGTCCGACTTAGCACCGATGTTAACTACCACCTCGCGCTTGTTAATCGAGATGACGGTACCTTCGGTCACTTCCTTCTCCTGAAATGCGTTCAGGGATTTGTCGTAGGTTTTTTCCAGTTCCTCAAAAGATTTGTCTCTT
>Ga0247609_10002508_pt1 | contig 19367 bp, 21 predicted proteins | sample 172DNAGHGlowgp2_FD_193487 | JGI IMG/M metagenome (GOLD analysis project Ga0247609, IMG submission 193487) | Sheep rumen microbial communities from Palmerston North, Manawatu-Wanganui, New Zealand - 1728 DNA GHGlow gp2 | ecosystem: Host-associated > Mammals > Digestive system > Stomach > Rumen ...
CTGTCTCCCACCAAAAACACAAACCACCCGAACGTGTGGTGTTTTTATTTCTTTTTTCTTTCTGGTAATTCATCATACATCGCGTTAAATAATTGTTCCAATAATTCCCTGTTTTCGGGATCTGTTATCATTATCATCGGGCTGCCCTTTGGATATGGAATTTCCATTACAGCGTTTGGTATAATTTTTAATGCAGATTTGGTTGGTTTAATCAAAAATCGATTATCATATATTCCGCCAATAACACGTCCACGATAATAAATAATATATTCGCCCATCATCGCCCGATAATCTATATCGGACAAACATGATAATTGTTCCATAATAAAATCAAGATATTCTTTGGTTGACGACATATTTTTATTTTATTGGTGGAAAACAGTTATCGCCACCATCCGGGCAACATACCATCCACCCGTCGCCTGCGTCAGTGTACACTTCACCGGCACAACAACCGTTTTTATCAGGCCGCACACCATTTGGACATATTGCAAAAAATCCGTGCCAATTTACAATCGTGTAATATGCCGCATAACCAATTATAAATCCGCCCAAAAACGCGACAATAATCCACAACCAATTTTTATGATTGGCAACTGATGTTTTTTTCATAACTTTCTTTTTCACACGTGCCCCCTATTCTTCTATAATTTTTTCCAATTGAATTATGAAATCAATTGCAGGATTTGCCAACTTTTTCGCTTTTTCAATCATACGTTCTGCTTCTTGTTGCATTTGTAAACGTTTATAAGTTTCAACAATTTCAATCGCATCATGTTGTTCATCTGTGTATTCAACACGATCATCATTTAATGCACGTGCAATTTCTAATTCTTTTTTTGCCAATTCTTTATATTTTTCAGAATTTTCGGCACATCCACGTTCAGATAAATTTGCATAAATTTTTGCATTATCGATGTGTGCATCTGCATCTGGAGAATCCACAGAATACAAACGTTCGGTCAATATTCTTTCAATTTGCCCACATGTTGTTTCTGGTACTTGCGGTTTTTCAATTTTTTCTTCTTCCACTTGTTTTGGAAAATTTCTGTTTAAACAATTTTCAGAATAAATTTTATTCAATGTTTCAATTTCGTCATATCGTGAATTATTAACAGCATTTGATAATTTCAATGTTAACATCTGACATTGTTGTTCTGTCATAATTGAACGATTTACATGATTTGAACCATTAATAATATATCCAAAAATTGCACCAATTAGAAATAATGCAACCATACCAATTATACCATATACAGCATAATATTTTTTATTTTCTGTTGTTTTCATTTTTTCTCTCCCCTTGTATTTTTATAACGATTATATTTTAATCAAACAAATTTTATTTTACAACACCATTTTTAATGGTAATTATCCTGTCTGCACGTTTTGCTAAATTCATATCGTGTGTCACAAATAACATGGTCATTTTATTTTTACGAACCAAATTTAACAGCAAATCAAAAACCATTGTTGCATGTTCTGGATCTAACGAACCTGTGGGTTCATCTGCCAATAATATTTCTGGGTTATTTGCAATCGCACGTGCAATCGCAACACGTTGTTGTTCACCCCCAGACATTTCAGACGGATAATGGGATGCCCTGTGCATAACACTGGTTGCGTTTAACAGTTTCATTGCACGCGAACATGCGATATTTTCATCCACGCCATTTGCCATCATTGGCAACGTTACATTTTCCAATGCAGTAAAATCAGATAACAAATTATGCCGTTGGTAAACAAAACCTATTTTTTTACGACGCAAAATCGTACGTGTTTCTTCACTGATTTTATCAATTGGATGACCATTTATAAAAATATCACCGCCTGTTGGTTTATCTAATAATCCGACACATTGCAAAAGTGTAGATTTTCCAGAACCACTTTGTCCAACCAACGCAACAATTTCACCACGATACAAATCAAAACCACCACCCCGCAAGACCTTTAAAGGTTGACCACCTTCGATGAAAGTTTTTTTAATATCACGAACAGACATTACTATGTCTTTTCTGGTTATTTTAGATAAAGAATTTAATATACTTGCCATTTTACTTTCACCCTATTCGTTTCTCAATGTTTCAACCGGATCAGTATTTGCCGCACGCCACGCTGGATACAGTGTTGCCAAAAATGCCAAAGCAATCGCAATTAACGCAATACCAATAACTGTTGATGGAACAACCCGTGATGGTAATTCAGACAAAGAATATAATTGTGCTGGGAACAAATCACGACCTGTAACGAATTGGAAAAATTTTCTTATCGGTTCAATATATATTGCCATCACTACACCAATCAGCGTTCCAAAAGATGCGCCAATTATCCCGATTGATGTCCCAGACAAAATGAATATTTTCATCATAGATTTACGCGACACACCAAATGTACGCAATACCGCAATATCTTTGTTTTTATCTTTGACCAACATAACCAGTGATGAAATTATATTAAATGCAGCAACAATAACTATTAACAACAAAATCAAAAACATAACACTGGATTCAACCTGTAATGCACCAACAAAGCCACGATTTAAATCACGCCAATCGCGCACAATAAAACCATCAGGCAACAAAGAATCCAATGCTTTGACAACGCGTTCGCTGTCTTCTGCATTTGTTAAAAACAAATCAATATGTGTCACAGAATTTTCAATATTTAAATATTTTTGTGCTGTTGATAATGGCATAAATATATATCCATTATCATATTCATACATACCAACAAAAAACGAAGATACCACAGGATAAGACATAATACGTGGCATTGTTCCAAACGGTGTAGAAGTTCCACCATTTGCAGATATCAAAGAAACCTTATCACCATTTGTTACATGCAAACTGCGAGCTAAACTGGATCCAATTATTAATTCATCATCATCTACTTTGTCCAGATTTTTACCGTATACACGCGTTCCAGTTGCAGTCTTTGATATCAAATCAGGCATTCTGATGCCACGTACAATTGCCCCAGAATTATTACCCTTGGCTGATGCCATAACCTGACCTTCGGCCACAGGCACCATAGATACAACATATTTTTCAACAATTTTGTTTTGGCGCATTTTATCCATTAAAAAATCATAATCTGAAATTGTACCATTTTGATGATAAACAACAACATGCCCGTTCATACCGATAATTCTTGATAATAATGTATCATGGAATCCACCCATTACAGACATTACGACAATCAAAGTCGCAACCCCCAATGTAATACCAATCAATGATACCCACGACACCACAGAACCAAACCCGCGTTTCTTCGCAGCCATATATCTGAACGCAATCTTTTTTTCCAAACTAGAAAACAACATTTTTAACCCCTGTTATTTATTTCGCATCTACAATTGATACCAACCGTGGAGACATAAACACAACCAATTCCGCAAACGGTGATATCAAAGTTTCAGGCGTTGTAACAAATGCATGTGTTGGGATACCAACAATTACATAATTATCTCCGACATTAGACGGCACTTTGAACGAAGTTAATTCACCATTTGTTGTTGATAAAACTATCTTGGCATCAATTTTCTTGGTTCCACCATAATCACCATATTTACCAGTTGCACCGATAATTAAATCAGTTTCTAATCTGTCTTCTTTGCCACATTGACCGATATCAAACCTGGATTGCCAGCCATTTGGTATTGCAAACGTTCCCTGGGACACCAATACCAAATTTGCCTGATGCGATATAAATTCTTGCAAAGTTTTTGTGTTTATTTCACCGCTGACCACCAACGCACGCCCAACAACCCCAGGAACAGACATACGAATATTATTTTCACCAAACGCAGGTAACATATTCATCCATACCATAGCCTTGTCATTTTTTGGATATACACGATATACATCTATATCCCATGCCAAAACATACTTTTTAGAAGCAACATCTGCGATTATTTTTGCAACTTCCCGTTCTGTTTGATAATCACCTTCAAAAACCACTGTTTTTTCTTGCCAATTTACCAATAAATTACGAATATCAGCCCCACGCATCGCATCCAATATTGCCATTATCATGGTTTCATCTTTTGGCATTTTTATCATCCATTTACCATTACCAGTTAAATGAATTTCGCCCAATTCCGCATCATAAGAATAATAAACGCGCCCTAATTTAGTCATCAAATCCACAGCATCAGTCAACGAACTGGTTGAAATCGTCCCAGATATTTTTTCAAATGTGGCCTGATCTTCAACCACAGAAACATCAGTATCTTCTAATAATTTTTCCAATGCATCTTTGACATACATCCTTTTGAAATCATAATCAGACACCTTTAAATCTGGCAATTTATCACCGGTATCTAATCGTACAATTTCTATTTTTTCTTCGGGAACCACAGAAATAACACTTTGATTATTCCAATCCACAGTGCATCTTTTTGGTAAATCCAATGCAAAATGTTGTGCCATATCTGTTGTCAAAGCCGCCTTTTTTGGAAAAATTGGCACAGAATTTTCGTTTATAACGATATTTTCAACAACATTAACTGTATCGTATTGTGGCACATTCTGACGTTGTTTTTGTGCACAACCGCAAATAAATAATGTACAAAATCCAGCGAACAAAAATAAAATGTGTTTTATATTATTTTGTGCCATTTTTCTTCCTTTTTTTGTTGTTATAATACATCTATACTATATATTCATAATTTTTTCAAATTCTTCCAGCGTCATTTCATGTATAGGTTTTTGGTTTGGGGTCACTAAACTTTTCACTTTTTCAAATTGTTTTTCGAACAAATCCATCACAGATTGAATTTCAGGTGTAATTTTTTCACCAGATTTTTTCAACCTGTTTCCGTATTCGATAATATATTCTAAAACATCCGCGGCAAAAAAACGCCCAACATAATTTTCCAGCGCAATTCCGCCTTTTTCTACACAAATTGCCGATAAAACTGTCGACATTTGATTGTAAAAATTAGCCAATTTTACATAGTTTTGTATACTGATAGCCATAATCTTTTTCCCCATTCTTTTTTTACATTATAAAAACTATTGCCACACAAACGCAATTAAATTATAATATAAAATATGAAAATGAAATATTTATTTTTATTAATCGGTTTAACCGCGTGTGCTTCTGCCAATCGTGGTTCAATAGATGACGCAACAATTCTGAATTGGGAAAACGATGCTGTGACAACAGAACAGTTCGTTCGCGACCATAAATTGTGTTTAGGAATAAAAGATAATAATTATACCCCGCGGTCACGAATCGCAAAATTATTATCACCTAATCAAAGTGCCCAAATGCCTGATTGGGACGGGTTATGGGTTACATTTCAATCCAATGAATACAAAGATGTTGGACAACGCGCACTGCTTTCTGTGCCACCAAACAAATCATCTAAAACCGTTGGTTATTATCGTAAGTGTATGTTAAGACGCGGTTATTTATTGCGTGGTCAATAAAAAATTCTGTTGTTGGCTATTTTTTTAAAAATATGATATAATATATAGCATGAAAAAATCCATACTGTTTTGGTTGTATTTTATTTTGTCCATTATATTGGCAATATATTTTGCTGTCCGTATTATAACCGGACAAATGGGGCGCGGACCTGTGTCTTATGTTCAAAACATAATAACATATGGTACGAATGCCAAAGATGATGAAATTATTAAAATGACTTTGGGAACGCATCCGGGGACAAGTCTTCGCACACTAGATTTACACCTATTAAATAATCGTATTGCAAATATCCCAGGAATCAAAAAATCCGCAATACGTCGGTTACCAAATGGCGATATTATTGTAAAAATACAAAAACATAATGTTATTGCCAGCTGGTCTGATGGACAATACTATTATCCACTTTCTTCGGACGGAACAAAAATAAACACACCTTCTGATGAACGCAATATTAATTCAATTGTATTTCGTGGTGATTTACCTAAAAACCTGACTGATGTAATAAACGTTTTATCAACTTTGTCCAAAGATATTGATTATGTTGATTATGTTGAATCCAGACGTTGGAATATACACACAAAAAACAATATTACCATATATTTACCAGAACACGATATGGATGTCGCCATAAATAAAATCAATGTATTAAACCACACACATAAATTATTATCGCGTAAACTGGAAATCATAGATATGCGTGATAAAGCACGAATTCTGGTCAAAGAAAGAAAATGAAATTATCTAATTCATCTTTTTTGTGTCTGGATATCGGGACATACGGTGTTCGCGGGTTTGCACATTGTATCAAAGATGCCAAAATTGTTCGTTCTGCGATGCATTTTGTAAAAAACACCAATACATTGTTTGCAATCAAAAGTGTTATCGACGAATTAGAACAAGAATTAAACACACGATTTAATTCTGCCTTTATAACTGGCAATTTTGGTGAAATGAATTTTTGCAATTTTTCCGATACTATATTTTGGCGTGACGAACACAAGATAACTGATTTAGATTTAAAACATCAGGTTGCAAAAATCCATGTTCCGCAATATTTTTATGCCATGCATATCGTACCTGTATTTTATGGAACCCCAAATATAAAAAACATTGGGAATACACCAATCGGTCATATTGATACAGAATTAAAATCTATATTCAGTGTGATTTCTTATGAAGAAGAACGAACAAAATACATATCCGATATTTTACGTCGTGCACATATTCAATCTGGCGGATTTTTTGATTCAACATTTTTACAAAGTGCAATTTATAAAAAAGACAAAGAAAAAATTTTATTTTTGGATTTGGGTAATGAATTTACAACTGTATCAATATGGACTGCACGTGGCCCATTGTTTATGAAGAAAATAAAGTTCGGGCAAAACGATATTACAAAAGCTTTGTCCACAGGTTTACAAATTTCTGAAAATGATTCAGATGTTTTAAAAATATCTACAACCAGTGCTATTCCAAACGAAATGGACAGATTTACACCGGCTGATTCTTCTGAACGTTTTGCGTCTTTTTCACGTGCAGATATAAACGATATTTTTATCCCGAAATTAACAGAGTTAATAAATACTGTTATGAACGAATCATTAAAATACATAAACCAGTATAAACCTGAAAAAATTATTTTAACTGGTGGTGGTGCTTCTGTTAATAATATAAATTATTTTTTAGAAAATATTTTTAAATTACCTGTTGAAAATCTGGGCGATAACGCGACATTAAACGCATTATCAGAATATATATGGAAATCTCATTTACCTGAACGCAATACATATATACAAAGACAGGAAAAAATCGAAAACATCATTGAAAAAATCACAAATATATTCCGTCGTAAGAAACGTATCAAAAAAAGAAAATTTATTCCTATATTGCCCAGCACACTTTGTTTTAATATGAATGATATGTCAACATATACTATGTTTGCGTCAGCGGGGATTTCAATAATTCATGTTGATATAATGGATGGTTTTTACGTAGACAGAATCGCAGGTGGCATAAATGAATTATCAGAAATCAGAAAAAATACAAAATCACATTTGCATGTTCATTTAATGACGGAAAGTCCTTCTGTATGGGCAACTGATGCAATAAATGCGGGGGCTGATACTGTTATAATTTCTACGAATACATCTGGGGTACGCGATGCGATAAATATTGTGAAATCTTCTGGTAAACGATGTGGAATTGCATTGAATCCAGATTCAAATATCGAAATATTAAAATCTGTTTTAACACAAATTGATGAAGTAATGGTTATGGCTGTTAAACCTGGTGCCGCAGGTCAAGAATTTGATGAACGTGCAATTCAAAAAATAAAAATATTAAACCATACACGCAAAAAACATGGATTAAAATATTTAATCAGTGTTGATGGTGGAATAAATCCAGATACTGCAAAATTGTGTTGGGATGCAGGCGCAGATTTATTGGTCAGCGGTTCTTATCTTGCTAAATCTCCTGATTTTCCATTAGCTGTACAAAGTTTATTGAACCACTAATTTACGCCCTTCTCCATTTTGTGTAATATAAATATGAATTGTGTTTTTTGGTAAAATGTTTTTTGCAATATCGGGCCATTCAATCAAAGTAATATCATTATCAATCGCATATTGCAACCCTATTTCCGCCAATTCAGACGCATCATTTATTCTGTATAAATCAAAATGCGAAATACCATCATAATTTTGCACTAATGTAAAAGTTGGCGATGGCACCACAGTATTTTCACCACGCAATGTTTTAATTATTGTTCGTGCAATTTCACTTTTTCCCATTCCTAAATCACCATGCAATGCGACAGTTACTGGCGCATGCAAAGTCTTCGCAAATTCACGCGCAAATTCACGTGTTTCATCTAAATTATTTAAAATATATTCCTTCATTTTATTCCACCAATAATAAATCATCTTCCAGCGCATGAATCAAATCGCGAACTTGTGCGGCTTGTTCAAACTCTAAATTTTCAGCGTGCTTTTGCATCGTCTTGGTCAAAGCCTTGATTTCTTTGCGCAAAGATTCCGCATCCATGACGCCACCATCTTTATTATAAATAAATCTTTTTGCTTTATCAGTTTTTTCTACTTTTTCTTTTACTTCTTCAAATATAGATTTAGAAATTGTTTTTGGAACAATTCCATGTTCTTGATTATATTTTTCTTGTTTTTCACGACGACGTGCTGTTTCATCCAATGCATCACGCATAGATTCGGTTATTGTATCGCCATACAAAATAACACGACCATCTGCGTTGCGTGCTGCACGCCCAATTGTTTGAATCAAAGAACGCGTTGAACGCAAAAAACCTTCTTTGTCTGCATCCATAATTGCAACCAATTCACATTCCGGAACATCTAGACCTTCACGTAATAAATTTATTCCGACCAAAACATCATATTTACCCAATCGTAAATCACGTAACAAATCTATACGTTCCAGCGTTTCAATGTCAGAATGCAAATACCGTGCACGCACGCCATTTTCAACAAAATAATCTGTTAATTGTTCTGCCATTTTTTTTGTTAAAGTTGTAACGATTACACGACCTTTGGTTTGTTTTACTTCATGTAATAAATCATCAACCTGGTGATTCGTCGGACGCACTTCACAAATTGGATCTAATAACCCAGTTGGTCTGATTACTTGTTCAGAAACGACACCACCTGATTGTTCTAATTCCCATTGTGCAGGTGTGGCCGAAACAAATATAGTTTGTGGGCGCAACATATCCCATTCTTCAAAAGTTAACGGACGATTATCAACACATGACGGTAAACGAAAACCATATTGCGCCAAAGTTTCTTTGCGTGCCCTGTCCCCACGTGCCATCGCGCCAATTTGTGGCACAGTCACATGACTTTCGTCTAAAAATAAAATTGCGTCTTTTGGTAAATATTCAAATAATGTTGGTGGTGGTTGCCCAGGAAGCCGCCCCGTTAAATATCGTGAATAATTTTCAATACCACGACATGTTCCTGTTGATTCCATCATTTCAATATCAAAACCAACACGTTCACGTAATCTTTGTTCTTCGACATATTTCATATTATCATGAAAATATTTTAATCTTTCATCCAAATCTTTTTTTATATTACCAATTGCCTGTAATACGGACGGCATAGGTGTTGCATAATGAGTATTTGGATAAACAACAACCCTGTCCAATTTGTTTAATTTTCCACCAGTCAACGTATCTATTTCCCATATTTCATCGATTTCATCACCAAAGAAAGATAATTTCCACGCTCTGTCTTGGGAATGAGATGGAAACACATCCAATGTGTCACCACGTGCCCTGAATTCACCACGCGAAAAACCCATATCGTTTCTTTTGTATTGAATATCGACCAATGCACGCATAACTTCTTTGACTGATATTTTATCACCGACATTTAAAATCAATTTCATTTCAGAATATTGTTCTGGTGACCCAATACCATAAATTGAAGAAACAGATGATACAACAATAACATCCCGTTCTTCTAACATCGCACGTGTTGCAGAATGTCGCATTCGATCCAATTGTTCATTTATTGATGCATCTTTGTCTATGTACGTATCAGTTGTTGGAACATAAGCTTCTGGTTGGTAATAATCATAAAAAGACACGAAATATTCCACATGATTATTTGGAAAAAAAGATTTCATTTCCGTATATAATTGTGCCGCCAATATTTTATTAGGTGCCATTATCATGGCTGGACGTGACAATTCTGCAATCACATTTGCCATTGTAAAAGTCTTTCCTGACCCTGTCACACCCAATAAAACCTGGGATTTTTGACCATTTTTTACCCCGTTTACCAATTCAGATATAGCCGTTGGTTGATCCCCCATCGGTGCATAATCAGATTCCAGTGAAAAAATACTTTTCTTATTTTTCATTTTTTTATTCACATACCATAATATAATCCATTATAATGAAAATACAAGGAAAGAGAATTATGTCTACAAGAAAAGTATTAAAGAATAAAATTATATGGTTTATCACATCGTTTGTGGCCGCTGTTGCTTTGATAATTATAATTATTCCACCGATGCTGATATTAAATAATCTTATACCAAAGATAGAAGAAGTTATATTGACCCAAACTGGTATCCCAGCAAAAATAAATGGCGATGTTAATTTCAGTTTAATAGGCAAAGTCACTGTTGTTGCACACGATGTTTCTATTCCGAACGGTGTTATCGACAGTGTTGAATTCAGAATACCTTTCTTTGATATTTTTGATATCAAAAAAGCTGATATATCTGGTGATATTCTTGTAAATGGTGCATCTTTGAACATCGATAAAATTACACCTTTTAAAACAAACAATAAAATTATTGTCAATGATTCAGAAATAAAATTTTTAAACAAAAATTATAATATTATCAGTGCAGATATATCAAAAAACAAATTTGATGCCATTATCAGAACAAATCAACATAAATATGAAATCAAATATGCAAACAATAATTTTACTGTAAAAAACAAAAACAATGATTTAGATTTAACCGGTACATTGTTACCAAACGGATCTGCATTTGGAAAAATCAGTATCAAAGCACAAGATATAAACAGATGGTTTGAATTCGAAACACCACAAATACGTGGCAGTTTTCTTATAACTGCTGATTTTTCATGGGATGGTGGATATGGAATAAAATTTGATAATATTTCTGCAGATGGTGTATCTGGCAGCATTGAATACAAAGATGATGGATATAAAATAATCAAATTAACATCAAACAATGCACATTATAATATGTCATTTATTCTTAGAAACCCTGAAGTATTACAAAATACTGATTTAGATTTGAATTTTTATGGCAATTTATCATTTATGCATGACAATATACATCATTTAAGAATAAGAACCATAGGCACAGATTCACGTGTAAACATCGACACAATTGTCGCAGACGAAGTATTGGTTAACGACGGGTATATTGATGCAGAAGGTGCCCATGATGTTAATATTGCCGGCCCTTTATCTGGTCTTTATACAAAATGTCTTTTTAATGGAACACCAACAAATTGGTCATGTAAAAAATATTCACATGGTGGAAACATTACTTCTGTTTTTTCGGTCAAAGATGATGTTATTGATGCTGATGTTTATTCCACAGCAATCTATGCGGATATGAAACCGTTCGTTGTAACAATACGAAAATTGGCTTCCAGTGGCGAAGTCAGGTTTTATTATCCTGATACGGTCGGAACATTACATTTAAAGAAAGACAGTTATACTGTTGATTACACGCGTCTGGATGATAAATCATTAAACCAGGCAAAAATCAGTCTTAAATTTTTACCTGATTTTATGAAAGATGAACCAGGCGATTTTGTATGGGTTAACGGTGTTATGATTTTCACACCAAATTCAAACAAATGGCAATTATCTAAAAGTACAGATTTCTTTACATTACGTGGTGAAAACTTTAAACACTTAACCAGAACATTAGATTTTCAAGCATTCAATGATTTGCCATTTGTTTTGTCTGGGGTGTACAAAGATGGAAATATTTCAGATTTCTCCCTTGAAATCGCAGGTCATAAATTTATTGGTATGTTGTCTGGAAAATCTATCACGTTAAAAACGGATGTATTAAACGCTGATTTATTTGCAAATCAATCTTTCTTGCAAAAATTTGAAGAATTGTCTTTCTTTACAAATCATCCACTATTGTTACCATTTGAAATAAATATGAACATCGCATTGTCTGCAAATAAATTAATTTACAAAAACACAGAATATAATAATTTTGTATATTCATCACATAAAAACAATCAAACTTTTTCAATATCAGATTCAATCCATGGCAATCTGTTGGCCAGTATAAATAAACGCAATATAAAATATGATATCGATTTACAATTAAATAAATTTATGGTTGATAAAAAAATATTACCGGAACATATGCCTTTTAATCTGTCTGATACAATGATTACAGCGGAAGTAAAATTAAAAACTTCTGGAATTATTGCACACGATATTATCAGTAATTTACACGGCACTTTTGATGCTTCATTTACAGGTGGAGATTTATACGGATTAGGATTAGCAGATTTTTATGCATCCGCACCGGAACTTAATATATTGAATGGCGAATATTCTTTGTACAATGCTTTGACTGGCGGGATAACACCGATTAAGAAAATGCATATTGTTGGTACTTATGAAAATGGGGATATTGAAACAACAAAACCGTTCACACTGTCTATGCCGCATACAGAAGCATCTGGTACATTTGAAATAAAAAATAATAATATGACAACGAAATTAAGCCTTGTTTTATATGGAACATCGACTGATCCAAAACCTATTGATTTAACAGTTTATCCCAACAACAAACGTGAATTTTCATTATCACAAATTATGATGCATTTTGATCCGGGATATATGCGTGAATTTGTAAAATATCATGACAGATTTTAAATAAAAACACCGGTATTTACCGATGTTTTTATTTTTTGTTTTTAATTTTTATTACGTATTTTAATATGAACATCACGTAATTGTTGTTCACTGACTTCATTTGGGGATCCCATCAACAAATCTTGACCACGTTGATTTGCCGGGAAAGCAACTGTTTCACGAACACTGTCACCGTCACCCAAAATTTCAGAAACCAATCTATCAATTCCGAACGCACAACCACCATGTGGTGGTGCACCGTATTTAAATGCTGTGTAAAGCGCATTGAAATTCTTTTCAACTGCTTCAATGGGGTATCCTGCGATATCAAAGCATTTTTTCATGACTTCTGGATTGTAATTACGCAATCCCCCACTGCATATTTCCAATCCATTTAATACCATATCAAATTGGGCCGCTTTGATTGTGAACGGATCACGTGTTTCCAATTCTTCCAATGTTGCCAACGGATAAGAAAACGGATTATGTGTAAACGCAGGTGCCCCGCCCCTGTCTTCATCCGGTTCAAAAAACGGGAAATTATCAACCCAACAGAATGCAAAATCACGTTCATTTACCAATCCTAAATCTGCACCCAATTTATTGCGTAAACGGCCTGCTGCTTTGCATGCGTTATCTATATTATCACATACAAAGAACAACGATGATTTATCACCAGCAATTTCATGTAATTTTGCGATACGGTCTGCATCTAATTTTTTAGCAACCGGGCCCTTTGGTTCTTCTGCAAAGACTATATATGCTAAACCGCCCAATCCTAATTCTTTGGTTGCATATTCACCCAATTTATCAAACCAAGAACGCGGTTTATCAGATGAATTTGGTGCAGGAATCGCACGAACCACCGCACCATTTTCAATTGCATTTGCAAATATTCCAAATTCAGAACCGCGGAATATTTCTGTTACATCACTGATTAAAATCGGATTACGAAGATCTGGTTTATCACAACCATATTTCAACATTGCATCATCAAAAGAAATATGTGGAATATCTGGATAAACATTTGCATCTGGTGCAAAGTTTCGAACTAATTCAGGAATCACAATTTCACCAACACGTTGAATATCCGATTGTTCAACAAAAGACATTTCAATATCTAATTGATAAAATTCCAATAATCTGTCGGCACGCAAATCTTCATCACGAAAACAAGGTGCAATTTGAAAATATCTGTCAAATCCAGACACTTGCAACAATTGTTTAAACATCTGTGGTGCCTGGGGCAACGCATAAAATTTTCCATGATGTAAACGTGATGGCACCAAGAAACAACGTGCACCTTCGGGTGAATCTGCTGTTAATAATGGTGTTTGGAATTCTGAAAATCCCAGATCCCACATTTTATCACGCAACCATTTAATCATTTTGTTGCGCATTAAAATACTGTTATGCAATTTTTCACGACGCAAATCCAAGAAACGATATTGATAGCGCAATTCTTCATTTGTTTCTTCATCACCAAACACTTGGAAAGGCAAAACTTCTGCACTGGTTAAAACATCCCATTTTTTTGATTGAATTTCAATATGCCCAGTTGGGATTTTATCATTAACAGCATCTTTATCACGTGCAACCACAGTTCCAGTAATTTGAATAACAGATTCTGGGCGAATTTTTTCTAAATCTTCATCGCCACCATCAAACACGCACTGTGTTATTCCATAATTATCACGCAAATCAACAAATAATAATGAACCGTGATCACGTTTACGATGAACCCACCCAGACAAAGTTACAGTTTCACCGACATTTTTTTCATTTAATTCCCCGCAAGTATGCGTTCTGTATTTAGATTTCAAAGATAACATTTTTACACCCTTTGTTTTGGTGTCGAAATTTGGAAACGGCACCAATTCAAATCTTAATCTACAGGGGCGCTAAGATTCTTTCGCGCGGTGCCACCCTGCTTTTTTCACTTTTGCATTTTTGAATACGATTCCGTGGTTGTTAGTCACATCAACATCATATCCCATAAATCAGGATAAATTTTAAAACCAAAAATATTCAAATGCAAGAAATTTATCGTGCAAAATATAAATTATGCAAAGCAAACCTGGACCAACTGATTTTTTCATATATTTGGCCAGTTTCTTTCAATTTTTGCAAACACCAATTCGCTTCATTTTTTAATTTTTCAACTGCTCTATAACCCATTTTTTCAATCTGTTTTTGATAAAAAGAATTGGTAAAATTTAAAATATGACTTTCGTCGATTCCGCTTTTTTGCTTTGACACAGCCCAATTTCTGATTTGTTCAATATTCATAAAACTTTCCACCAAACGCGCATATGTTTCACGTTTTTGTTGACGACGCACTTCCGCTTGTTTTTCGCGTTCTTTTCTTTCTGCTATTTTTTTGAATTTTTCTTGAATATCAACCATAAACAAACATTCCACTATTTAATAAAAATCTGTGGTGCCCTAAACAAGAATCGGACTTGTGACTCGTCCTTACCAAGGACGTGTTTTACCACTAGACTATTAGGGAAATTGTCCGTATTATACCGACCAATATATAAAAATCAAATAAAAAAATTATCTTAACGAACGCAATATTTGTTTATGTTCATCGGATACCCTGTATGATTCAACAGCCTTTTGAATCGCACGTTTTCGTGTCCATTCGTCCAAAACACCTTTTTTTAAATACGGTAAAATTCTGTCAAATTGTTTTGCCGCGGCTGTCGCGAAATACCATGCCCGCATCATATTTATGTAATATTCATCAGATTTTATACTTGCAACCATACTTGCATATTTTTCATCAAAATCATCATCTAACCAATATTGCATTAATGTTTTAACTGCAAATCGCACAGCAAAAATATGTTTTGATTTAATCCATTTTTGAACATATTTTAAAATAATATCTTTATTTTTTTTAAAAACAATTGGTGACAATTGATCACAAGTTGCCCAATTATCAACATATGGCAAAAAACGTTCTAATTCATTTATAACAACATCAAAATCACGTAAATAAGATAAAATAAAAGCATGTAATTGATTTTCTTCAAAATATTTGTGTGGCAAAAGAGAAATAAAATCTTTGTATTCCCCCGATTTAATCATATCTTTGGCAAATTGTCGTAAAATTGGTGTTCGAACACCAATAAATAAATCACGCGACACATTTGGAATCAAAGACGAATTAAAATCTCTGTAAACAACATCTTGTGCCGTATACAACATTTTTAATACGTCTTTTACTTTATACATTTTTATTTTTTCCATCGCTTTAATGTTGGAAAAACTTTTTCACAATAATCACGCATTTGTTTGGGTGTCATATTTGCCTGGGCAGAGAAAGGAATCATCATTTCAATATATTCTTCCATTGAAACATTATCTTTAAATTCGCCATTTTTATAACAATAAATACAATAATCAGGATTTTTAGAACCGTCTGTATTTGTTCCGAACACACTTTCGTCTTCCATAGGCATCGCACAACTTTGGCAAATCTGTGACATATACATCCCCTTTTATGTTATATATCCACATTATAATACAGCCGCCCAAAAATCAACATAAAATAAAACCAACAATATAATTGAAAAAACACTAATTTACGAATATAATCCTAAATAAAAGAACCAAAAAGGTATTTCATGAAATTTGACATAAAACCAAACAAGTTTAAACTGGACAAACGTTTTTTTATAATATTTTTAACATTATTTCTTATAACTTTTATTATGAACTCTGCACGATGGACATACCATAATTTTCATCGTGTTAATTTTGACGAAATCGGGATTGTATTAAACTTTGGGCTTGGTGGCACAGATACGGACATATTACAATCTTTTATACACAGGGCATTTTTGCGTTCTTTGTTATGGCCTTTGATTTTGGCTGTGTTATGCACATTATATCGTTCAAAAAAGCTTTTAATTATTGTGTATTTGGTATTTTCTGTATTGTTTGTACAAAAATTATCAACATCAAATATCCAACTGGGCAGTTTATTCAGCACCACAAAATCAAACTTTTATGAACAGGAATATGTTAATCCTGCATCTGCGAATATAAAATGGAAACAACATAAAAATGTATTATTTATCGCTCTGGAAAGCATAGAAAAAGCATATGGCACCAGAAAAATATCAAACGAAGTTTTAACACCATATATAACAAAAATAGAACATGATAATGTGTCTTTTGAAAATTACAATTCTATATCCGGACTTTCACACACAATCGCTGCAATCACAGGATTTACAACTGGTCTGCCTTTGTTCTATACAAGTTACAGCGGTGTAAAAAAAATGATTGGGACAACTGGGATTGGGACTGTATTCAAAGATGCAGGATATCAAACATGGTCTATATTTCCCGCAAGCGGAAAGTTTTCTTTGAAAAGCAATTTTATGCAACACATGGGATTTAATACTGTTATTGATGGTGAATACATTCGTCATAATATGGAAAACCCACCAAAGACAGAACCTTTTTATGGTGTTGATGATGGAACATTATTTGAATATTCAAAACCAATTGTTCAAAAAATAATCAAATCTAAACAACCTTATTTCATATTTATGGAAACCATCAACACACATGGCAGGGGTTATTTCACAGAATATTGTGAACAAATCGGATTTAAACAAGAAACCCCAGAAGATATTATAAAATGCAACGATAAAATTGTTGCTGATTTTGTTAAATGGTTCCAAAAACAAGATCCCAGTGCTGTTATTATATTGGCAAATGATCACGAACAACGCTCTGGTATTATAATGAAACAATTAAGCAAAATAAGAAATCGCCCATTGGCAAATGTCTTTATTAATACAAATATTTTCAAAAAATCAGATTTATCACGACCTATATCTGCAATGGATTTCTTTCCAACTATTGTTGAATCTGCTGGTGCAGAAATAGAAGGCTGTAAACTCGGGCTTGGTGTTTCGTTAAGCAGTCGTTGTCAAAAACAAAAAACTTTACGCGAAAGATTTTCAAATGAAGATTTAGAAAAACAAATGGAACAAAAAAACGATTTATATTATAAATTAGTCACAGGGGAAGAAAAAAAATGAAATCACCATATACTGGCATATCAAGAATAATTCATGCTTTTAAATATTCATTTGATGGTTTGGTTGCAACTTTTAAGTCAGAATCTGCATTTAGACAAGATTTATTATTATGTTTATGTGCCACAGTTTTACAATTCTTTATTGATGTATCACCAATATCACGAATATTAATGATATTATCGTTAATACTTATTTTAATTGCAGAATTAATAAATACAGCTATTGAAACCATAGTAGATAGAATAAGTACATCAAAACACCAACTATCAAAAAAAGCCAAAGATATAGGCAGCGCAATCGTTTTATTAACAATTACTTTTGTTGTGCTGTTATGGGTATTTTTAATTATTTACGATTAAAATAATAACAGACGAAACTGTATTATTGGACCTGGGGTCCTTATCTTTCGCGATTATACGGCTTCAGGATTGTTTCGCTGACACTTCACTCCCTTGGCTCGTTCGCTATGCTCACCGGCATACTACCGTCTGCCTTTCGCCTGCGGGTCGGCCCCCTGACCAAAGGATTATGATAAGTTTGAGATAAAAACCAGATAACACAGATTCTTGTGGCTTACACTGATTTTCTGACCTATCAAAATTTTCCCGTGTAGTCAATATGTAGAACCACGCATACAAAAATACTATATGCGTTTATATCTAAACCCACCTGTATCCCATTTCCCACCCAAAATCAATTCCGCAGCCTTATAAATTGAGCCAATGTGAAATAAAAAATTTCTGGACTTTTTCATGGTATAATGTTAGCATTAAATTGAACATCAAATTAGATGCGAGGTAAAAAATGATAGCAAATCCTGAAAACATTATTTCTTTAACAGATTTTAAGCGCAATGCAGCAGATGTTGTAAAGCGCATAAAAGATGACAAATCGCCAGCTGTATTGACTGTCAACGGTGCTGCATCTGTGGTTGTATTAGATGCAAACGAATATCACAGGATTGCACGCGATGCAGAGATGGGATCCATGATGCGTGGCATTGAAGATGGTTTGAAAGGCATGGAAGAAAATCGTGGTATGCCTTTGGATGCCGCATTCAAAATGCTAAAACAAGATATGCGTACAGCCCTAAAACGTCAAGGTTAAACAATGGCAAAAAAATATTCAGTTATAGTTGAAGAGCGTGCATATAATGATTTGCGTGATATATTTATTTATATCGCAAAAGATTCGCCTTTGATTGCAGATCAAATATATGACGGTCTTTTGAAACAGATGCATTCTTTGGAAGAATTTCCACAAAGGCATCAAGTTATTATAATTGTTCGCGACCATGAGATCAGACATTTAGTATTCAAGAAAGGATTTCGAATACTATATACGATACGCGGCAACAAAGTCCATATTTTGCACTGTTTCAGGTCAGAACAAATTTTGGAAGAAGGTTTATAAATACTTTGACAGAATTGTAAAATTAACAAAAAATAAA